>ERZ779932.777-NODE-777-length-14589-cov-2.117724_pt1 | contig 14589 bp, 5 predicted proteins | sample MGYA00511064_ERZ779932 | MGnify/ENA primary metagenome ERZ779932 (study PRJEB29588, sample SAMEA1966821) | human gut metagenome | biome: human gut; feature: human-associated habitat; material: faeces | place: Denmark | collected 2008/2010 ...
ATATTTTAACCGAAAAATCGGCGAAGGATACGTATCCAATTCCAAGACTTAAAGAAAATTTTTTTGTTATTAAAGAAATTTATAAATTATTGAATGAACAAATAAAGCAGGGAATACCAATACATCCAGCAGGAGAGTGGATTCTAGATAATTTATATGTAATAGAAGAAATTGTAAAAAATATAAGTAAAGAGTTAACGTTAAAGAAATATACAGATTTTCTGGGACTTGCAAATGGTAGGTTCAAGGGCTTTGCACGTGTTTATGTGCTTGCAACAGAAATGGTAGCTTATACTGATGGGAAGATAAATTCAGAAAATTTAGAATATATGTTACAAGCATATCAAACTAAAAAAACTCTAAGCATGAATGAAATCTGGAATATTGGATTGTTCATTCAGATTGCATTAATAGAAAATATAAGAGAAATTTGTGAAACAATTTACATGTCTCAAATGCAAAAGAGCAGAGTAGAAGAGATTATATGCAAGTATTTTGGAGAGGAAAAGAAAAAAAGTAGAACTGTAATATTACCTAAAATTATGCTTATAGAGAATGGGCAAGTAAAAAATGCGTTCATAGAGTATATGTCATATAGACTAAAAAAGATGGGAAGCAAGGCATATGCGTATCTAAATATTTTGGAAGATGAAGTTGCAAAAACAGGCAGCGATATCTACGAGGTTGTAAAAAAAGAGCATTTTGATATTGCAGTAAAGAAAGTATCTGTTGGAAATTGTATATTGACTCTTAAGGCAATTTCGAGAATTAATTTCTTGGAAATATTCGAAAAGATAAATAGGGTAGAGGATATTCTAAAACAAGACCCAGCAAAGCAGTATGAGAAAATGGATAGTACTACTAAAAGCTATTACAGAAATGCAATACAGGAGATTTCTAAAAAGACTAAAATTTCAGAAATTTATATTGCGAAGAAGTGCTTGGAGTTAAGTTTACAGGCTAGTGAGAAACCAGAAGCAAACGAAAAGAGCATGCATATTGGGTTTTACTTAATTTCTGATGGAAAAGAAACTTTATTGAATAGCCTGCTAGAAAAGAAGATTACACTAAAATCAAATGAAGAAAAGGCAAAAATCTATATAGAAACAGTATGGGGAGTTTCTTTGCTGTTGACACTTATTTTGAGCATTAATTTTTATTATATGTTATGGTACAAGAGCTTTGGAGACGTTGCTCGTAATTTTATAGGAAATATTCCAATATTAGTTAAAGTATTACTTTCAATAATTCTAGCGTTGGTTTCAATATTGCCAATAGAAAATATTGTTTCTAAGATTATTCAATATGTGCTAAGTAAAGTGATAAAACCAAAGCTTATTCCGAAAATTGATTTTCAAAACGGAATTCCAGAGAATTGTAGCACAATGGTGGTAATTCCTACGATAGTAAAGAGCAAAGAAAAAGTTAAAGAATTAATGAGAAAATTAGAGGTTTATTATATTGCAAACAAGAGCAAAAATTTGTACTTTACTTTGCTGGGAGACTGTATTTCTGGAAACAAGGAAATAGAAGAGTTTGATGAAGAAGTTATAAGAGAAGGAATAGAGCAATCAAAAAGGCTAAACGAAAAATATGGTAACATTTTCAATTTTGTATATAGAAAAAGAATTTGGAATTCTAATGAAGAGTGTTACATGGGATGGGAACGAAAGAGAGGCTTATTAAACCAATTAAATGAATATTTGCTCGGGAATATTGCAAATCCTTTTAGGGCTAATACTATAGATATCTCGCAAATGAACAAAGTAAAATACATTATAACATTGGACTCAGATACTGATTTAACATTGAAATCTGGATTAGAGCTTGTTGGAGCAATGGCTCATATTTTAAATAAACCAGAAGTAAACGAGAGAGGAGATCTAGTAATTTCAGGGCATGCACTAATGCAACCACGTGTTGGAGTTGGACTAGTAGAGAGCAGAAAGAGCATATTTACTCAAGTATATGCTGGAGAAGGTGGCACAGATTCATATACAAATGTAATTTCAAACTTGTATCAAGACAATTTTGATGAAGGAATTTTTACTGGAAAAGGAATTTACGATTTATCTATATTTTCGAAAGTGCTTGCAAACGAGATTAAAGAAAACACGGTTTTGAGTCATGATTTATTAGAAGGAAGCTATTTAAGATGCGCACTAACATCAGACATAATGCTTATGGATGGCTATCCATCAAGCTATATAAGTTTTAGAACGAGGCTATATAGATGGATTAGAGGTGACTATCAAATATTACCATGGCTTGGAAAAACAATAGAAAATAAAAAAGGTGAGATAAAACAAAATCCATTAAAATTGCTTAGCAAATATAAAATATTTAGCAATATAGTAAGAAGTAAACAAGAAAGTAGTGTACTAGCAATGCTAGTATTTTCGGCGGTTATAGCAACTGTATTAAAAATAAACATGTGCGGAATAATTGTGCTTGCACTGATATCTTCTCTAATTCCAACTATACTAGATATTATAAATGGAATCATTAGTAAAAAAGATGGAAACATTAAGACTAAAAGGTTTGTGAAAACAATAGATGGTTTAAAGGCTAGTGTTTATAGAGGAATTTTAGATATTGGATTAATTCCAGACAAGGCATGGATAACCACAAAGGCAGAAACCAAAACAATATACAGAATGGCGAAAAGCAAGAAACATCTCTTAGAGTGGATTACATCAGAAGAAGCTGAACGAACGGCTAAAACAGACGTATTTTCATATTACAAGAATATGAGTGCAAACACTCTGTTTGGAATATTAGGAATTGCTGTTGCAATATTAGTACAAAGCTTAAATGTTGGCATTGCAAATTTTGCACTAATAATAGGTTTGTATTGGCTTTTAACTCCAGCTTTAATGTGTAAAATTAGCAAGGCAAATAAAGAAATAAAAGCTGTAGAAAAAATAGATGAAAGCGAAAAAAAATATTTGGAAGAAGTTGCATATAGAACATGGCTATATTTTAAGGAAAACTTAACACAAAAATCGAACTTCTTGCCACCAGACAATTATCAAGAAGATAGAAAACCAAAAGTGGTAATGAGAACATCTTCAACCAATATCGGGCTTGCACTGCTTGCTGTAATGGCTTCATACGATTTAAAGTTTGAAAATTTAGAGGACACACTAAATTTATTATATAAAATGCTAGAAACAATTAGCGGACTCACAAAATGGAATGGACATTTGTACAACTGGTACAATATAGAAACATTAGAACCACTAATTCCAAAGTATGTTTCGTCTGTTGATAGTGGAAATTTTGTAGGATATTTGTATGTTTTAAAGCAGTTTTTAATAGAAAAAAGAGAGAATAAGAATGATGAAATATATCAGAATTTAAGTAGTGAAGAAAAAAAACAAAATGTACAAATAACGCCTGATGTGCTAAATAAGATAGATTTCATGATTAATGTTACAGACTCGCTCATAAATAACACAGATTTTTCAAAGTTGTATGATAGTGAGAATAGGCTATTTTCTATAGGTTTCAATGTAGAGGAAAATAAACTAACAGACTCATATTACGACTTACTTGCATCTGAGGCAAGACAGACAAGTTTAGTTGCTATTGCTAAAAAAGATATTACGGAGAAGCATTGGTATAATTTAAGCAGAACTCTTACGACTCTAAATAATTACAAAGGGCTTATCTCATGGTCTGGAACTTCGTTTGAGTATTTGATGCCTACAATAAACATCGAGCAATACCCGGGTAGTATTTTAGATGAGTCTTGTAAATTTATGATAATGAGTCAGCTGGAATATGCTAAAAAATTGGGAATTCCATGGGGAATTTCTGAGGCTGCCTTTAATCTAAAAGACTTAAATAATAATTATCAATACAAGGCATTTGGAATACCTTGGCTAGGGCTAAAGAGGGGACTTTCAGACGAGATTGTAACATCTTCATATGGTTCAATTTTGGCTATTGAGGAAGAACCTAAATTAGTAATAGAAAATCTAAAAAATCTAAGTGAAAAGGGAATGTACAATAAGTATGGCTTCTATGAGTCGATAGATTTTACACCCGGCAGGACGAAAAACGGCTATACGCCTGTAAAAACGTATATGGCACATCATCAAGGATTAATTTTGCTTTCAATAGACAATTTATTAAACAATGGTGTAATAAAAAAGAGATTTAAGCAAAATCCGGAAATTGAGGCTGTTGATATTTTATTGCAAGAAAAAATGCCAGAAAATATGATAACTACAAAAGAAGAAAAAGAGAAAATTGAGAAGATAAAATATGTAGATTACGAAGATTACACTCAAAGAAAATACAGCAAAATAAACGAAAATTTGAATGTTTCTAATGTTATTGCAAACGACAATTACACAATTGTGCTTGATCAATATGGCAATGGTTATAGTAAATATGGAGATTTGCAGGTTAATAGATATAAGGAAACTGACGAGGCAGAGCAGGGAATAAAATTTTATATTAAGAATATACGTAATAAAAACATCTGGACGAATACGTATTCAAAAAATCTGCGAATACCAGATAAATACGATATAATTTTCTCGCCTGAGGCTAACAAAATAGTAAGAAATGATGAAAATATTCGAACTGTTACAAAAATAATAGTAGATACAGATGACCCAGTCGAAATAAGAAGGCTGGAACTGAAAAACAATGGTGTGTCTGAAGAAGTATTGGAAATAACGGCACTTTTAGAACCAGTATTATCAAATGCAATGCAGGACTTTGCACACAAGGCCTTCAATAATTTATTTGTTTCGTTTGAGTATATAGATTCAATAAACACAATAGTCGTGAAGAGAAAAGCACACACTAACGGTGAAAAAGATGCATATATGGCAGTAAATCTATTTAGCCAGTCGAATGAGTTGGGAGATGTGGAGTTTGAAATTGACAAAGAAAAATTATGGAGCAGGTGTAATTATAGAATTCCACGTGAAGTAGAAAATTCGATTCCATTTAGTAAGAAAATAGGATATACCACAGACCCAATAATTGCATTAAAGAAAACCGTCGATATAAAACCAGAAGAAACAGCAATATTTGACCTAATAATTTCGGTTGGATATGATAAAGAGCAAGTAATAAAAAACATGGCAAAATTCATGAACAACGAAAATACAAAACGTACCTTCGAACTGTTAAAAGCAAAGAGTGAGGCGGAGAATAGATATCTAGGTATAAAAGGCAAAGACATAGAAGTATATCAGAAAATGCTTTCATATTTGCTGTTTACACCAAAAGTTTCTATAAAAGCTTCGTATGATAGACAGTGTCCAGTATCTGAACTGTGGAAATATGGAATATCTGGAGACTTGCCAATATTAATGGTAAAAATAAAAGACATAAACGATATTGATATAATTCAAGAAGTTTTAAGTGCTTATGAATTCTTTAGGGTAAAAAATATCAAAGTGGATTTAGTAATATTAAATGAAGAAAAAGAATCGTACGAAAGTTATGTAAAAGACGCTATACAAAGGGCTATTTTTAATAGAAACTTAGCGTACTTGCTTAATATTCCAGCTGGAATTTTCTGCTTGGAAAATATAGAGAAGAAAGAAAAAAAACTGCTAGAAGAGCGTGCAAACTTAGTAATAAACGCTTATTACAGCTCTCTAGCACTTCAAATGGAAGACATAGAAAGCAAGATGCTAGACAATGTTAAAGAAACTGTGTTTGATGCAAAACAAAACAATTTTATAGAAGTAAATGACGAGAAAGAAAACTTCATAGACGAGGCTTCTTTAAAATATTTTAACGAATATGGTGGATTTTCTAAAGATGGCAAGGAATATTTGATTTGCGTTAATAAAACCCGCAAGCTACCGACGGTGTGGAGCCATATTTTAGCCAATAAAACCTTTGGAACATTAACAACAGAGAATATGGGAGGATATACTTGGTACAAGAACAGTAGACTAAACAGAATTACAGCATGGTCAAATGATCAAGTGCTAGACACTCCATCAGAAATAATATATGCAAAAGACATGGATACAGGCAGAAAGTGGTCGCTGGGATTTAATCCTATGCCAGACAATAACGATTATTTTGTAGTGTATGGATTTGGCTATGCAAAATATATTCACAGTTCTTCGAGAATAAGGCAGACTGTTGATATGTTCGTACCAGAAAACGACAATATTAAGGTAAATTTAATAACCTTAGAAAACAAAAATCCTCAACGTAAAAACTTAAAATTAATTTATTATATAAAGCCCGTTTTAGGTGAGGACGAAATAAAAAGCAATGGATTTCTACAGTTAGAAATGAATAATGCGTCAAATATTATGCTAGTAAAAAATCTATCAGATGAAAAAAATAACAATCAAGTCTTTATCGGGTGCAGTGAAAAAATAAGCTCATACACTGGAAGTAAAACATCGTTCCTAAAAAATTCGACACTAGAAAATCCAGTTGGACTAGATGAACTTGCTCTAAACAGAGAAAATTCATTTGGAGAGGATGGAATAGTCGCAATTCAAATAAATGTAACAATAGAAGCTTATTCGACAAAGGAAATAGTATTTACTTTGGGAGATGCGTCAAACAAAGAAGAATATCAAGACTTGGCATATAAGTATTCAAATGTAAATAACTGCAAAAATGAATATATAAATATAAGAAGACATTGGGAACAGCTAGTAAACAAATTGCAAATAAACACGCCAATGGAATCTACAAATATATTGTTAAATGGTTGGTTAATATACCAAACAATAAGCTCTAGAATGTATGGCAAGACTGGGTTTTATCAATCTGGTGGTGCATATGGCTTCAGAGACCAACTACAAGATTGTATGCTTATAAAATATGTAGAACCAAACATCGCAAGAGAACAAATATTACGAAATTGCAGACATCAATTTATTGAAGGAGATGTTGAACACTGGTGGCACGAAGAAACTGATAAGGGAATACGAACCAGAATCTCTGATGACTTGTTGTGGCTTCCATACGTAGTCGCAGACTACATTTCCTATACAGGAGATTATGAAATTTTAGAAGAAAACCAGTCGTACAAAGACGGACTACAATTATCCGAAAACGAAAATGAAAGGTATGATTTATACAAAGACGCAGACTTTAAAGAAAGTGTATACAAACACTGCATAAGAGCAATAGAAAAGGCAATTGGAATAGAAGATAATGAAGTTGAAAAAATAAAAGTAGGAAAATATGAACAAGATGCAGAACAGAATAAAGGAAAAACGGACAATCTCGGAAAAGAAGGATTAAATCAAACTGGAATAGGAAATTTTGGAGAACATGGTCTGCCTAAAATCGGTACGGGAGATTGGAACGATGGAATGAGCAATGTCGGAGCAAAAGGTAAAGGTGAGAGTGTATGGCTTGGTTTCTTCATGTATGCTGTGTTAAAAGAATTTATTCCTATTTGTGAAAGAATGGGAAATTTCGAGAAGAAAGAAAAATATCAGTTTATAATGGAAGAGCTAAAAAGAGCATTAAATAACAATGCATGGGATGGTAGATGGTATAAAAGAGCCTTTACAGATGATGGAGATGCACTCGGAAGTTTGCAAAACGAAGAATGCAAAATAGATAGCATATCACAAAGTTGGGCAACAATTTCTGGAGCAGGCAATAATGACAAAAAATATATAGCAATGGAAAGCCTAGAAAACCATTTGGTAGATAAAGAAATAGGAATAATAAAATTGTTAGACCCACCATTCGAAAAAAGCAAGTTAGAACCTGGATATATAAAGGCATATTTGCCGGGAACAAGAGAAAATGGAGGACAATACACTCATGCTGCAACTTGGACGATAATTGCTCAAACTATGCTGAACTTAAATGACAAAGCATATGAAAACTTTAGAATGATAAACCCAATAGAACATGCTCGTACCAAAGACGAAAGTAGCAAATACAAAGTAGAACCATATGTAATAGCAGCAGACGTGTATGGACAAGGAAACCTAGCTGGACGAGGAGGCTGGACGTGGTATACAGGTTCAAGCAGTTGGATGTATATTGCAGGAATAAAATATATTTTAGGATTAAATATAGAAAACGAATATCTAAAAATAGAACCACACATACCACAAAATTGGGACAATTACGAAATAAAATATAAATACAAAAACAGCGTATTAAATATAAAAGTAGCACGTGGAAACATTATTTTAGGTCTAAATAAAAACAGCGAAAAAACAGGAGAAAATACTGCCAACATCACAAGCATAAGCAATACAACCATTGTAAAACAAATGATATGTAATGGAGAAGGAATACCAGAAAAACAAATAAAAATAGGAGAAAATGGAGTATACAATATAGAAGTAATAATATAAATTTTCGCCCAATAGGGACGCCCCTTTTTTGGGCGAAGATACATAATTATGAGTAAATCAATAGTCAAAATTATTTATGAAACTTAAATGTAATAAACTAGTAATAATATTGAAAAAAAGCTTTGACATATATGCGAGGTAGAGTTATAATAAGGGCAAAGATTTTGAACGGAAATGGTAGCTGAAAAATTATTGTTATACCATAGAAAGGATAAACATATGGAAAAAAGAGAATTAACATTAAACATTAGAGAAACAAATGAGCAAGCAAGAAGAAGAGTCTATAAAAGCAAACAATTACAAAAAAAGATATCATTATATAAAAAGTTAGGACTTGGAGCTGCAACAGTTAGCTTGGCAGCGGGAATAATTGGTGGTCCAATAATTTCAAATATGGCTAAAAATATTAGAAATACAAATGATACAAAAGCTGCAATACAAATGGTAGCAGATTCAGAAGAATACTTAGCAGGCATAAAATCGAACCCATTAATGAGTCAAGTAGTATCTATAGAGGATTTTGATAGATTAGAAGAATTAACAAATGCTATCGACATGTATAGTAAATTAAAAAACAAACCTGATAAAACATTTAATGAGCAGGAAGCCTATTTAGAAGCATGTAATACAATTGGTAATGCAAAACAATTGGTAACAGATAATTATAATGCGATAATTAAGAAGAAAATTGCAGAAGCATATGGTATAAAAGATCCAAGTGATGTAAATAGAATACAAGTATATTGTGATGAGGTTTTTGATGGCAGCGAGGTTAGCAAAGTTACGGAAATAAAATTACCAACAGGCCAAGAACTAAAGAGCGCTACATCTTTGTTCTATAGTGGAAGCATAGATAAGAAATTCGTAAATGAAATTCAAAAATCAAATGAACTTGAAAAATATCATTTTTCAAAAGATGGCAAAATACCAACAGAAACGTTAGATAAGATTATTGAGAATTTTGCAGATGCACAAGCTTTTGATGCAAACTATAAACTAGTGACCGAAAAAGATGGAGAAAAAATCAAAATGCAAGAAATAGAGCGTTCAAAATCACAAGAAAGAGACGACAGATAAAACGAAAATAAAAAGAAGGAGTGTGCTTCTATGAAAGAAGAATTAGATCCAAACAAAAAAACAATATTAGTTGTTGACGATGAAAAGCCAATAATAGACATTTTGGTATATAATTTAAAAAAAGAGGGGTATAACACATTAGAAGCCACTGATGGCGAAATGGGCATAAATGTGGCACTAGAAGCAAGACCAGATTTAATATTGTTAGATGTAATGCTTCCAAAAGTAGATGGATTAACTGTTTGCAATAGGGTAAAGCAAGTATACAATGTTCCAATATTAATGATTTCTGCCAGAGATGAAGAAGTTGATAAAATTGTAGGACTTGAACTAGGTGCAGACGACTATATTACGAAACCTTTTAGCGTAAGAGAATTGATGGCGAGAGTAAAAGCAAACTTAAGAAAAAATGATGATGAAAATAATGCTAAAGAGAAAAAGAAGGACACAAAAATTGTTATAGGAGACCTAGAACTTGACTTAGAAAAGGTTGAAGTTAAAGTAAAGGGAGAAGTTAAGCCACTTACACCAAAGGAATTTGAGCTTGTTAAATTCTTAGCAATGCAACCTGGAGTTCCCGTTACAAGAGAAGTTCTACTTGAAAAAGTATGGAATTACGAGTACTATGGAGACATAAGAACTGTAGACGTAACTGTTTGTAGAATTAGAGAAAAACTAGGAGACAGCACAAAGAATTCAAAAATTATTATTAATAAAAGAGGGATTGGATACTATCTAGCCTCTAAATAAAAGGAATTAATGATGAAAAAATTACAAAATAAAATATTATTGATATTCTTTATAATAGGAACAATTATAATAATTGGAATGGGCGCTTTTTTTGCTGGGATAGTAGGTGAAACTCAAGACTTTATAGGAACTTCGGAATATGTAACTTCTCAAGATTTAATAAATATTACGGATACTCAAATGAACCAAGCAAAAATACTAATATTAGGAACAATATTAGTATTTTCTTGCATTGTAATTGTTGTCGGAATATTTATTTCAGAGGCTATTGTAAAGCCGTTAAATAAAATGATAATAAATGCTCAAAAACTGGCAAATGGTGAGAGTGTTGAACTTATAGAGTTAAACCCTAAGAAAAGAAGAAAAAAGAAAACAGAATTAGATTCTATTATAAATATAATTAGTGTTATGAATGTGGAAATGAACCAAAAATTGAATGAAGTAAATAGACAAAAAAGAGAAATTGAAGCTATTTTATTACACATGAATGATGGCATAGTGGCCTTTGATGAAAAAGGTAATATAATGCATATAAATCCTGCCGCTAAGGCACTTCTAAAAATTGATAAAGAATCAAATTTTGAAGAAATTTTTAGCAGATTTGATGCAAATATAAAAATGGATGCAATTTTGTACCTGGATAATACTGCTGAAGAGAAAATAGTAATTGGAGATAAAACTATAAACGTTTTCTTAGCATCATACAAAGATGAAAATGATTTATCATCTGGAATAATTGCTGTTATTCAAAATATTACAGAGCATGTTAAGCTAGATGATATGAGAAAAGAATTTGTTGCAGATGTATCTCATGAATTAAAAACACCTATTACATCGATAATTGGTTATGCAGACACATTACAAGACGGAGATTACGACAAAGAAACACAGCAAAGATTTTTATCTGTAATTTCGTCTGAAGGCAGAAGAATGGCAGATTTGGTAAGCGACTTACTAACACTTTCAAGATATGATACAAACAGAATGACAAGAGAGGTTACAACATTTGACTTAGGTGAGATAGCAAAAAAATGCCAAGAGAAACTAGCAATAGAAATAGAAAAGAAAAAACAAAATGTTGAATGTTACGTTACAGCCGATGTTCCACCAATAGAAGCAGACAAGAATGGAATAGAAAGAGTAATCTTAAACGTATTATCTAACGCTGTGAAATATACGCAAGAAGAAGGAATTATCAAAATTTATGTCGTTTTTGTATATAATGATGCCTACATAAAAGTAATAGACAATGGAATTGGAATTCCAAAAGAAGATTTAGCAAGAGTGTTCGAACGTTTCTACAGGGTAGATAAGGCTCGTTCAAGAGAAATGGGTGGAACAGGACTAGGTCTATCAATAGCAAAAGAGATAATAGAACAAAACAATGGAAGTATAGACATTAAGAGTGAATTGGGAAAAGGAACAGAAGTAGTAATTAGAATTCCAGCTGTAAAGAAAGGAACAGAAAATGAGTGATAAATTAAAAAATATATTAGAATGGATTGAATGCATAGTAATAGCAATTGTACTTGCATTATTAATAAGATATTATGTTGGAACTCCAACAGTAGTTCAGATGGACTCAATGTATCCTACATTAAAGCAAGGGGAAAGGTTAGTACTAAACAGAATACCAAGAACAAGAAAGCAACTTCCTAAAAGAGGAGATATAATTACATTTGAACAACCAAGCGTTACATACATTGGAGAAGATAAAGTAGATTTAAGTAATCCAGTTGCAATATATGATAAAGTGCCAACAAATATATTTTCTAAGTTCGCCTATTATGTGTTAGAATGGGGAAAGACGAGCTATATAAAAAGAGTTATAGGCTTGCCAGGTGAGCATGTACAAATAATGGACGGAAAAGTATATATTAATGGTGAAGAACTAGATGAATCTGCTTACTTAAATTCAAATGTGAAAACTGAAGCTTATGGTGGAATGTTTACAGATATAGTAGTTCCAGAAGGTTACGTATTTGCGATGGGAGATAATAGAAGCGTTTCAGCAGATTGCAGAAGATTTGGTTGTATTCCATTAGAAAAAATAGAAGGAAAAGTTACTATAAGATTTTGGCCATTAAATAAATTTGGAACTATAAAAAAAGCTGAATAGGAGATAAAAACTTGAGTTTTGAAAATATTATTGGAAATAAAAAGATAAAATCAGAATTTATAGATAATATAAAAAATAATACATTATCGCACAGCTATTTATTTGTAGGGCAAGAAGGAATAGGAAAAAAGTTATTTGCAAAGGAACTTGCTAAAATGGCTTTATGCTTGAATAATAAAACTGAAAATGATAATTGCAGTTCGTGTGTAAAATTTGATTCAGGAAACAACCCAGACTTCGTTTTGATAGAGCCTGATGGAAATTCTATCAAAATAGCACAGATAAGAGAGATGCAAGAAAATGTGTATACAAAACCAATTGTGTCGAGAAAAAAAGTATTTATAATAAATGATAGTGATAAGATGACAGAAGAGGCTCAAAATAGCCTATTAAAAACGTTAGAAGAGCCACCTGAATACATAATGATAATCTTAATAACGGCAAACGAAAATAAATTGTTAAACACAATAAAATCTAGATGCTTAAAAATAAGTTTTAATAATCTTGAAACGAGTGATTTAATCTCATACATAAATAGTGTACAAGGAATGCAAGTGCCAAGTGAAAATTTGCTAAAGATGTGTAACGGAAGCATTGGAAAGCTAATGAAGGTAAATGAAAATTTAGAAGAATACAATGCAGTAGAAAGTACAACTAACAATTTTCTAAATGGGAAAATACCAAATGTAGTAAAAATGTTAAGCCAATTCGAAATATTATATAAATCAAAAGAGATTATCAATGATTTATTAGACTATATGATAGTAATAATTTATGAATATATCAACAAAAATAAAGATTACAGAGTAAAATTTTTGAATTTAATAGCAATAATAGAAAACACCAAAAATAGAATAGTTTTGAATAATAATTATGATATGTGTATAGATAATTTAGTGTTGAAATTGTGGGAGGAAACGGTTGAAAAATAATTTAATTATTTTCAACTAAATTTAAGAAAGGGGACTATAGATGAAAACAATAGTTGGAGTTAGATTCAGAAAGCCTGGTAAAGTTTATTTCTTTGATCCAGGATACATACAATTAAACTTAAAAGATAAAGTCGTGGTTGAAACTACAATGGGAGAAGACGTAGGAGAAGTTGTAATAAATAAAAGACAGATTCCAGACGATAAAGTTTCAACAGAACTAAAAAGAATAGTAAGACTTGCAAATAATAGAGATTTAAAAAGAGTAGAAGACAACAAAATAAAAGAGCAAAAAGCAATGAAAGTGTGCAAAGAAAAAATAAAAAAACACAAATTAGACATGAACTTAGTAGACGTAGAATATAAGTTTGACAATAGTAAAATAATATTCTATTTTACAGCTGATGGACGTGTAGATTTTAGAGAGCTTGTAAAAGATTTAGCAGCTATCTACAAAACAAGAATAGAGCTAAGACAAATAGGTGTTAGAGATGAAGTTAGAAAAATAGGTGGAAATGGTGTTTGCGGAAGAGAACTATGCTGTTGCTCATTTTTAAATAATTTTGACATGGTATCAATAAAAATGGCAAAAGAGCAAAGTGCTTCTCTAAATCCATCGAAAATATCTGGAAACTGTGGAAGACTAATGTGTTGCTTGAAATATGAGCAAGAAGTATATGAAGACAAAATAAAAAAATTACCAAAAGTAGGTTCAATAGTAAAAACAGAAGATGGAGAAGGAACTGTTGTTACACAAGAGGTATTGAAAGAAGCAATAAAGGTACAATTTAGGAAAGACGACATCACAACATACAAAACATATCCAGCAAAAGACGTAAAAGTAATAAAAAATGCAAGCGGAAATGATAAAGATAGTATTGATAATACAGTTCGACTTTGTGTGGTTCTGAATGATTTTATTGAACAGGAAGGGAATTTTTTAGTTTTGTGTGGTGGTAGGGGAACCACTTTGAAATTGGCATCTTATACGAAAATGTATTTTGAAGAAAAAGGTATGCTGCCTGATATGAGCTGTGACGAAGAAATTCAACGTGCAATAGAAATTGTAAAGTTAGAAAATGGAGAAAATGATCCTTTAATCGAATGTTTGAAATTTGGTATTTGTTATCATAATTCTGGCTTATCAAGTCTGGTCAAGGAAACTATCGAGGAATTAGTCCGAAACAATAAGATAAAACTTATATTTGCAACAACAACATTGGCGCAAGGAATGAATTTCCGATTAATACGGTTATTTTTGATACAGTTAAATTGCGTAATAAAGGTGATTTATCAAACGCTGAGTTTTGGAATATAGCAGGGCGTGCTGGTAGAGCATACAAGGATAAAGAGGGATATATTATTCTCTCCTATTCTAATTCCC
>ERZ779932.780-NODE-780-length-14571-cov-4.840865_pt1 | contig 14571 bp, 5 predicted proteins | sample MGYA00511064_ERZ779932 | MGnify/ENA primary metagenome ERZ779932 (study PRJEB29588, sample SAMEA1966821) | human gut metagenome | biome: human gut; feature: human-associated habitat; material: faeces | place: Denmark | collected 2008/2010 ...
AAGACACCCAAAACGGCCGTTCCCTTTTAGAGCAAAATGCCAAAGCGCTCAATAAAAAAGCTAATTTCGTTTATCTGGAACGGACGCTTGACACATTCGGCCTGCACGGACAGGCGGCAAAAGATTTTCGCATGGCTTTGTCCCGCCACAAAGGCAGCCTGAAAGATTTCTTGGAACATTATGAGCAGACATCGGTTTCTTCCCGGCAAAGCCAAACGACAAACTCCGCCAGCCGAAACGGCGAAAGGCAAAGTGACGCCTATGCGCCGCAACCGGCGGACAAGCAGCGCGTACAAGAGTCAAAACAGCAGAAACAGGCCCGTCGGGAAGCCGAGAAACAACGCAAGGAAAGCGAGAAAAAGCGCAAAGAGGCCGAAAAGCAGCACCGCAAAGAACTGAAACAACAGCAGAAGGAATTGGCCAGACAACGGCGGGACGCCGAGAAACAACGCAAGGAAGACGAGAAAAAGCGCAAAGAGGCCGAAAAGCAGCACCGCAAGGAACTGAAACAACAGCAGAAGGCTCTGCGAAAGGCGCGGTTCCGCTCATGGCTGGGACGCTTAAAATCCCGGGCAGGAAGAACAAAGCAGGCGATTATCGAAACCATTGCCGCCGTTTACCACAGTGCATCCGCTCCCGTCAAAATGACGGCAGAAAAAGCGCGGAAGCTTTTTGCGCCAAAACAGACGGTAAAGATGCAGCCGGTCAAGACGGCAGAAGGGTTAGAGCTCGGCACACAGCAAAAAATCAGGACAATTACGCTGAATGTCGAAAATTATAAAACACAAAAACGCCAGGAAAAGAAAGCTAAAATTATTGAATTTAAGCAGAAAGTCCGTGAAAAAAGCAAAAAGACCCTGAAGTATGCAGCTATCAGCATTCCGTTGGCCGGAATGGGCTATCTCGGCTTCAAAGGCATGCAAAATGCCGGCCCTGCTTTTGATTTCAGCAAAATTTCCATGACTACCGACACGTTTACCCTGCCGCAGGAAGTTCTGAACAAGGCGGCGACCTATTATGCCAGCGTCAACGAAGCCTTCGGCCTTCAGGCACAGGATTTTTCCATAGCCGAGCCGGACCTGAGCTGGAGCGCGTTTATGAACCCGCCCGAGCAGCCTATTAACGAAGCTGACTATGTAGTCCCCGTACCGCTCATTCAAAACGACAAACTGCACAACGTCCCGAATATTGACTTTTTCAACCTCTGTTTCAGCAAAAGCAACGAAACATACGGAAGCGGCGGAAAATACGGCGTCAGCAGAGAACTGTATGCCAAGTTTATGCGCAACCAAAAAGCCACGGCCAATTTTTACCACGTCGGCAGCTACGGCAGCCTTTCGTTTGACGAAGCGCGCATCATCGCCAAAACCGAAATATTCGACAAATACGGCATTGCCTATATCCAAAACCGCAGTATGGGCGCCTATCTGTATTATGCCCTGATGAAAAACCAGGACAAAGGCGGTTCCGTTGCCGCAATCGCCTCCACGATAACCGATTTTTATGATTTGAACGGGAAAACGCTGCCAGACAGCCAGAGACAGGCTCTGGAAAACCTGAGCCTCGGCCGGGACGTCAATACCGATGACTGGCACGAAATGATTGCGGCAATTAACGCAACGGCATCTGACCAGACGCAGGAAAACAATCTGTATGCTGCCATCCAGCAAAGCCAGTTCAATATGCCGGTTCCTTATGACGCAGCAAATGCCGAAGAAATTGCCCGACAGGCGGTTATCAACTCGAGTTTTGCTTATGAGCCGACGCTTGATTTAGACGGACAGACCGGCATTCCTATGCTGGACAATGAAGATTTCAATCTGTTTGCGGATAACCCTTTTCTGACGGAAATATCCCATGAAACCGCCAATGCCGACAACGAAAAAGAAATCATGGAATCCCAAAAACAAAAGGATATGGAAACGTTTTGCAAAATTTATGCGCAATGCAGTTACAACAATGTTATCAGGCTTTCTTACGGAGAAAAGCGCCAAGCTTTTGACGCTGCAAACAAAGCCCTTGCCCGGCAGGGAATTTACGGCAAAATCGACCGCGGGCTTTACTGCGCGGGAATGAGTATGGCCAGCTTCTGCCAGGCATACGAAATCTTCAAAAAGGAAAATCCCGAAAGCTTTGTCGGCGAAGCCGTCGGCAGCATTATTGAAAAATGCAAAATCAGCGCTCACAGTACAACCGGTATGCGGGATATATACAAAAAATACTCCAACCGCATTATCTATTCGGAAAATCTGGAACGCGACATCAAGGACCATATGCGCAACCATCCCAATTCTATCCTGCAAAGCGGTTTCAGAAGAAACGCCGCGGGCAACCAGCATTATAACGGCTTTTTCCCGTCGATGAATACGGCATCGCAGGACGCCTATACCTATTGCGCTTTCAATAACAATCACTGGGGCAACGAGAATACGTTTTCCAACGTTTTACGCGACAGGCGCCGTGCCCGGTTCGGCAAAGGCGGATGGTATGTTGACGTTACGGCCTGGATTGACGACGAAGCCGATACCAGAATCAGGCGCGAACTGGAAAAACGCGCCGAACTGCGGCAGAAACTTGAGCCGGTTTCCATCCCCACTATTACGCAACATTATTTCAATAATATTTCGACGCTCTTAAACAAAAAGCTATCGGGCAGAAATTAATTTTGTAAAATGCAGTACGACAAAAGACTGCAAATAAAGGTGGTGAAAAAAAGCGGCGGCCACAAATAAAGAAAGCGGATAAAGGCGGCGACCACAAATAAAGAAAGCGAATAAAAGCGGCAGCCGCAAATAAAGACGATGGATAAAAGCAGGTGCCGCAAATAAAGGCGACAAAAAAAAAGCGGCGGTATATTACCAGCGGCCGTGCTGCCGTCTTTTCAACAATTGATTTTTTATGCGGGAAAACAGGTTCCCTGTCTGTTCCTGTTTTTGCTCTGCGCCCGGTTCGGGATTCGGGGAACAAACACCGGCTCCGGCATTATGCCCTCTCCGGGAAACTGCTGAATTGGAGGCAATGGCTGAAGATGAAGCCGAAACGGCAGCGGCATCTGCGGAAGGAGCAACGGTATGCTGAAGCTGTGCGGCACGAATTTTGGCTAAAATTCCGGCAGCTTTCTGCGGTTTGGCAAAACTCAAATCCTGCAAAGGACTGTTCTCGCTGACACGGTGGTTTATCAATACGGCTGCAACATAGTGGCTGTTATACCCTTCTTTTGCATATTGGTGTTTTTCGTCAGCGCAAAAAGCGGCAAGCCGCTCATAAATATCATCGGCGCCTTTGTACGCCAATTGCCGGGCGATTTCGAAATTGCGCACCAGCCCATGAACCGTTTCCAACATCAATTCTTTTATTTTCTTTGAATGGTCGAGGGTTCCTTCTTCTTCAAACAGCCGACGGGCTATTTCAAAATTAGCATCGGCAGCGATAAGCAGCCGGCGGGTTGAAATTTCCGGATTTTCTCCCTTGCGAAAAAAATCATGAGCGGCAATATTGTTTAATGCCAACTCGGGAAAATCATCAATCGTCTGCTCTTCATCGGCATGGACGCGAAAGCCTTTCAGAAAATCATACATTTTCCGAGACGACTTTACCTGAGAAAGATATTCTGCCGGCGGTTTTTGCAGCTGATAGACGTTCAGCCCCGATCTTTCATCAACTATTTTATCCAGAACGTTCCGAGAAGCGGCGTAATCGAAAGTTAATGCCAGCAGGTCGCTTTGCCGTAACAGCCAATAGTTTACGGCGATATCCGCGACAAAATCCGCATCTTTCTCCCTGCGGCCGCACTGAGCTTCAAGCAAAAGCCCAAGACACTTGGATATACTGGGAATTTCGGCATCTGTTTCCGTGCGGGGAATTACGCCGGTTTCCGTATCGCGGCTGTAGATATGCAGCAGGCGGGAAAAAACGGTGGAAAATTCTTTGGCTATGCCTTCGTCCTGCATTCCCGAACGGCAAACTCCGCCGGTTGCCAGAGATACCGATAATCCTGACACAGCCTTATAACACAAATCCGGATACTGCAGCCAACGCACCGGCTTATTCCCCTGCTCCAACAACCCAACCAGGTGCAAAACCCGAAGGCGCTGTTCCGAGGCAAATCCTTCGGAACAGCGGATATGCCCAATTCCTGCCAAAACGGACAAAGGATAATCCTGCATCTCACAATCCGGCTGTTGCATCAGGCGGTTATACATTTCCGAAGCCGGATAGTCTCCAAGCTCGCCCATATTCAGAAACCCCATAGCGCAGAAGTTCCAGGCATCGCTGTAGTTTTCATCATATTGCAGTTTACCCTGCCGGGCGAGAATCTGCTGCGCCCGGAATGTCAGTTCCGGATTGCCTTCGGTTCTGGCTGCCACTTCCGTTTTTACATCATGACAGCCGTCTTCTGCCAACTTGGTCAAAAAAACGGTTTCTTCCAGTTTTTTCCGCGTCAAAACGGGTAAAGGCGGAAGCCTGCGCGCCAGTTTTTCCACTTCCGCCATTTGCTCCGGAGAAAGATTTTCCGACATCATCAGCAGCGCGGCCAATTCGCTTTCCGCTTCCGTTCCCTGAACCATAGCGGCGGCTTTGAAAACAGAAGCAGGCGTATTTTGAGGAGAGACCGTCGTATTTTGAGAAGATGGCGTCGTATTTTGAGAAGATGCCGTCATATTTTGAGAAGATGCCGAAGCAGGAAATATCGAAACCGCAGCGGATGCGTTTTGGTCTTGCGGCGATGCCGGAGCGGAAAGCACAGGAGCTGCCGCTGCCAGAGAGGCTGAAATACCGTTCAGGGAGATGCGCGCCACCACCTCCATATTTCGGGCATGATGGCGGGAGCGAAACCATAATGCGCCAAGTACCGGCACATATGCCGATGTTTCTTCAGGATAATCGGCAAGGTGCATTTCTATCCGCTGCAACAATTTTGCAGCAACGCCCGGATTGCCGGACGACGCCAATATGCCGCGGCAAAAATCCGGCGTCAACGGACGCTTTTCGTTGCGATGTTTCATCACTTCTGCCGCCGTCAGCAGCGGGCTTTTTTCTGCGGTAACCAATATCGGATGCAACATTGGGCTTCCTTTCCTTTTTCAATTGTCTTCCCTGTCCTGCCCTGATAACGTGCGACAAGGCCGACGTTTGTTTCATATAAGCCTGGGACGGGACGACACAGCACCGGAGCTTCTGCGGGAGCTGAGACTGCGAGGTCAGCGCGTAAACGGCTTTTTCAGCAGCAGACGGTTATATCCGCAGCCGGGGCGCGTCAGTTTGGCCAATTCAGGCGGCTGGCGCTTATATCCCAGTTCCGCAACAGCCAGACGGAAGAGTTCCAGCGGTTTGCGCGGATCCTGCTCCAGCCGTCCGCTTTTGCCGAAACGCACATTATAAATCGACTTGTAAACGTCTTCCGGGGGTTCCGCTTTGCGGGCGTAAGCTTCGCAATAAACATTCAACAGCGCTTTAAGCCCGTTATCGCGCAAATCTGTCCGCGGCTTGTTTACAAAAGGCTCGCGATTGGCGAGGGCAATCAGGCGGAAGTTGGACAATGCGCCGCGGTTGACGGCGGCAGCAAGCTCGCTGACAGTCGCGTTCCCTTCCTTTTGCGCAATCAGATAGTCTTCATAGAGGCGGGCTCCGGAGGTTTCCGGATAACGCAGCCACTGCGTTACGGTATTGCGGCAGACCCGAAAAGCAAAACATTCATGCAGCAGCCAGGCGGCTTCGTCAACGCTTCCGGCACGGGAAGCAAGCTCCGGCAGGCTGACATTCAGCAATTCCGGCGTTCCCTGATATTTTTCCTCCTGCAGGCATGCCCTCACGTTAACCCTCTGTTCCAAAAGCCGGGGGAGAAAAGCCTCGACAAAATGAAACCGGCACATCAGAGGCAAGAACCCGGCATAAATTTCTTTTCCCTGGCGCGCTAAAGCGGGAAATTCCCTGTCTGCCGGACGGACACCGACTGCATCAAGCAGCAGCGGGAACAACGCCTTTTCGCCATGCAGCATTTCGGGCGGCATTTCCCGCACATTGCGGAGCGCGTACAAAATGCGCTTCTGGCAGCCGGCACAGGTATCTTTTTGCGCCGGAGAAGACAATTCCGCCGCCGCCATGCCGAGCCAGGCTACAACATCAAATATGTCGCCGGGATTGGATTGCAGCAGCCCCGCAGCACAAGGAGCAAGCAAATCGCCCATTTCCCCCATCAGAAAGATATCGGCAGCAGACGGTGCGCCATCATAAAGGCCGGGACGGATACCAGGGTCGGAAGGTGTATCGGGACGGATACCGAGGCCGGGATTGGAGGGTGTGTCGGATTGGATACCGGGGCCGGAAAGTGTATCGGGACGGATACTGCCGCTCCGGCAAAAGCCGCGCAGCATTCGCACCATATCGGGAGCCAGCCTTTCAGGATATGCCGAGTAAATGCCGGCATCAAGATTAAAACGGGGATTTTCGGGGTTATATACCGTCCCGGCATCGCCGCGGACGCCGTTTTTAACGCGTTTCAACAGTTTCTGCGCAATGCATGTCGAATTTGCAGTGTGCTTTTTCAATGCCGCAAAGCGACAGGAAAAAGCGTATTCTTCGGCAGTATAATTGTCATACGGGAAAAATTCATTGATAAGGATGGCTGCTTTTTCGATAATTTTCGGCGTGGCGACCGTCCGGGAAACCATCGCTTCAACATAAGGCAGGTATGCGTCTATCTCCTGCGGCGCGGCAGATAAACGGTTCTCTATCATATCCAGCAGTTTTCCGGCAACGCTCTGGTTAGCGGACGACGTCAGAATTTCGCGGCAGAAATCCGGCGTCAACGGAACGCCGGACTTGCGGCGCTCCTGCAGCATGACGCTGCAGTGCAGAGGGCTTTGCGGATTGGTTATTTCCAGTTTCATCGCCACCCCCGTTTTTCTTATTCCCTGATTTCAAACGCGCAGAAAATATCTTTTGCCAGCGACGTTCGGGACAAGACGTTTTTCATCCCTTTGGACGTAACGGCAGCAAAACGGCCGATAAAAACGTTTGCCACTTCCGGCGCATTGACAGCATCTTCCAGCTCGGCAAGCGTCGTTACCTCACGGCTGCCCGCAAGATTTTTGACGACGGCCTCTTCCCCCTCGGCATGAATCGGATATATCCGGCAGCCGCCGAATTCCTTATACGGGCGGGCCAATACAGCCTGCAGCACGACGGTTTCTATCTGCCCTTTGTCATAACGCTTTTCCATAATACTTATCTCCCATTCAGTTTTTTGTTCAATGCTGCTTTTACCGGCAGGCCTTTTTCGTATTCGACGTTCGTCAACTGCAAAGCATCAATGTTCTGCTTTTCGTTTTCGCCCATATTTTGCAGAAAATAGCAAAATTCCACGGCATTTTCATCCCCGCTGCTGCCCATTCCCATTTCTGTGTCAATGCGCAGCATCAGCGACGATACGACATGCGCATTGGTAACCCCTTCGTGCATCATCGTCTGTTTGCTCAGGTAATTGCCGATAATTTCATATTCGCCGGTCTTGTTGACCTCGTTCAGGTTGACGTAAAAGACGCCGCTTTTGCTCAATTTGGCCTTATCGTCGTCGCTGACGTCAAAGTCGGCCAGAATCAACGTATTCTGATTGGCTTTGTTATAGACTATTCCGGCGACTCCGGTCTTTTGGTTCTCGCGGTCATTGACAAAGACAACGGTGGTGAAAAAGGCGTCGTTTTTGTCAGAGGCAATTTCGCAGCTCATTTTTCCGTTGTTTACGCAGTCCTCGCCGTATTGCGCCAGCTCTTCCAGATACGCATCAACATCCAGATGCGGCGCCTCTTTGGCATATTTTTTGATATTGTGGCTGCGCATACTCTTGATGATAAAGCTGTCGGCAAACTGGTTGGCATTAATCAGGCTCTCGCGGTCAATCCTCGCACCCTCGCCGTGAACCGGAGCCATATACACCTGTTTCAAAGGCTTTTCGGCCGTGGTTTCCAAATCATAGTTCGGGACGAAAATACTCTGCCCCTCGTTTTCCCTGGCCAGCATCTGCGTCGCTTCCAGCAGCGTATTGTCGTCAAACACGTCTTCGGCGGACAGTTTCTGCCCCTGCAATTCGTCCTTGTACTCCTCGCGGATGGACGCTATCAGCACTTCCTTAATCTCGTCAAGAGCAACGCTCGGCAGGTCTTCGGGGCGGGCATTGTAAGTCTTGGCAACGGAATCTTCGCCGACATAGCCGGCAAATTCAAAATTCAACCCTTTGGCCGTCTGCTGCAAAGACTTCCACAGCCCCTCAATCTTTTCATAATCCGCTTTGCGGTCTTCCGAATCACGCAACAGGCTGTTGATGCTGTCAGGGATTATCATATCCTTTAATTTGACGGCGACTTCGTTTTCAAGCCTTGTGCCGCGCACCAGAAGCTGTTCCTTTTCTCGGCGGGCAATACGCTTGTTCAGCTCCCACGCCACCTCTTCCTGCGTCTGCGGCTTGACGGCGCGGCCGAGCTTGGAGAAAATCCCGGCGCCGGACGACTTGCCGCGCGGCTGGTCAATCTTGGCGTGCTGATAAAGCTTGAACACATAACGCAGGTCAACGACTGCCTGATTTTCCAGATACGAGGTATAGCGTTCGGGCAGCGTTTCGTCCTTGGCGGCTTTGGTGATGATGTTTTCGGCTTCGGAAAGCAGGGCTCCGTATTGCGTCGCAACTTTAATTGTGCGGTCTATATGCCGGATATTAAACAATTCTTCCTGCGGAATCTTTTTCTTTTCTTCCGGCGTCAGCCCGACAGTGCGGAAATACATCAGCGTTTCGGCAAGCTGTTCGGGATTGCGGTCAAACGTTTCCGGATCCATCATATAAACGTGGTATGCCGGCACGCCGGTCAGGTGCTTTAAGGTACGCGACAGGTAGTCGGCCTTTTCCGCGTCGGCTATCTGGCGGATGTCAATCCCCATACCCTGACGGGAAATCATCGGCTTGGTCAGTTCTTTGGCGCTTGAGCCCATATCCTCGGTCGCCTGATTGGCGGTACCGAGAAACATAAAGGTTTCGGGAATATCCGACCGCTTAATCGTAAACTCCTTGTCGTCTTCTCCCTTGAGTTTCAGTTCATCGGCGCCGGGTTCAGAGAAAAAGGCCTCAATTTTGAGCCAGGCGTCAACCACAGGGCCGCGGTTCGACTCATCGCGGATGACCATGCGGCCGTAGTCGGGGGAATCCGGATCCACCAGCGCCCGCAGCAACGGGCCGTTGGAAACGACGAAACCCAAAGAACTCTGATCTTTTTCATACGGAATGTTTTCCATTTCCATCACTTTGTCTATCACGCCTTCAACAAAAGCCGAATCGCCTTTGACCGCGTTCCAGTCAATCGCCGTGATGCGCTTTCCGTCGCGGGTTTCCTGCGTTACGACATCATTTCCGAACATCTTTTTCATGTAAGCGACGGCATTTTGGGACAATGCCTGTTCCGGGTCCATATTGCCCATTTTGACGCGGGCGTCAATCTTGCGCTGTTTGCGGGTTTCGTCAACGCTGAACGTCGTTACCTTGTACAGTTCGTCGGGATTATCTATATTGTTGCAGTCGACAACCAGCGCGCCTTTCGGGTGAACCAAAGCGCCGATGGCCTTGGTCAGGTAAGTCTTACCGTTACCGGGAGCTCCCATTGTCGTATAGCCGTAGCTTTTGCTTTCCTCCGGGGTACGCCCCTTGTCCAGGCGCAACAGCATTTCGGTCATATCTTTCATCATCGTCGGGTCGGTTACAACATTGCGGATGAGGCGGCCGTAGACGGCTTCTTTCGGTTCGTCGCGCATGGTCGGGATATAAATTCCGTCCTCTTCCGATGCCAGCCAGGTAATCTTTCCGGTAATTTTGTCGGCGATGGGAACGGGAAATTCCTCGGTACCGAATTTATGCTTATAAATTTTCGCCATTACTTTTCTCCTTTAATTATCATGGCTGCCCATTGTTTTATTTTAACATATTTTTTGCTGCCGGGCAAGAGCAGAAACGCTGCTGCCGCGGCTTAAATCCAAATATCAGCGCCTTTTCAGGGATTTTAAGGTTTCAATTATTAGTTTTTCCTTAACGCCGTTGGTCATCGGCTCTTTTATCTGACTGTGTTTCATCCTTTTTTTCAACATCTCCATAATTTTTCCGGGTATCTGGTCGCCGGAAACGATGCCGTCGACATAATCTATCCGGTCGCAGCCCTTAGCCTGCATTTCCCTGACCAGCGGCTTGGTATAATTGCTTTCCCCCTGATCCATAAAGAAACTGTCGAACGTCAGCTGTTCGTTTTTCTCCAGCATGGTTTTCAGACAGCCGTTGACATCGGTCGAACCGTAGTCGTTGTTGCCGCCGTCAGTTACGGAAAAGATATGGGTAAAGCCGCTCTTGACATGAGGGTGTTTTGCCATATCCGAGGAAACATCCTTCAAAAACTCCTTTACCGCCGGAATCAAAAAGTCGTTGCAGCCGCCCTGCCCCCGGCGAACGCTTTCCAGACGTTTCGCAATCTCTTTGGTTTTGTCGTCGGGGAGCGCTACAGTCAGCGGGTAAGGCTCGCCCATCATATAAATATAGACGTTGATTTCCTTAAAACTGCGCGCGGCTTCATACAAAATGCAGGAGATGGCCAAAGCGTTGTCAAACGGCCTGCCGGTCATGGAACCGGAACCGTCAATGAGGATTCCGAAATTAGACTGCGGAAGCTGTACTTCTTTGATTTTCTCGTCTTCAGAGTATTTATAACGGGTGCGGAAACGCTCCAAATCCTTTTTGCCGATGTTCGGGTCGCCGCGGCGAAGCTTCTGCTGGAGGGCGACGTGGCGCTGCAAATCTATGGTGCGACCGCCCTGAACCGGAATTTGGGTCATTTTTTCCTTGGTCCGTTCGTGGCCGCGGCGGACGCTGTCAAACTTGTTTTGTTTGATGATTTCGCCGATAAGCTTTTTCGCCTGGGCTATTTCGTTGGAATACTGCGCGATATATTTCTGATATTCGTCCCAATTGCCTTCGCGGTAAAAGCGTGCAGCCTGCATATTGTCTTCGCTGAGCTTGACCATATCATCAATCGAAATCAGGCTCGGCATATCGTTTTGCGGCAGATAATCCTCCAGGCTGTTTTCACTGCGCCCGTGTTGCTGACTGTCTAACGCACCGCTTTCCTGCGGCGCACCGCGACTATCAGCATTGTCGCCGCGATTGGGCAAATCATTGGCCTTCATGCCGTTTTCGCCGGCCTGCCTTTTCAATTCGCGGATGCTCTCTGCCTTTTCCAGCAACTCTTTTATCTGCCCGTCGCTGAGGCGCGGCTGATAAATGTCGGTATTCGGCAGGCGGAACTGACCGGTATCGGGAAAGCCGGAGTTACCGTGCTGCTGCGATTGGCCGGAGTTGCCGGAGGACTGCGGAGAGCCGGACTGGCCGTTATCTGACTGCTGCTGACCGGTGTTGCTTTGCTGCTGTCCTGTTTCATTGCCGGAACCCCTGCCTTGCTGATTTTGGTTTCCCATCGGCGGAGTCGGCAAAGGCGGCATACCGGGCATTCCGCTACCGGCACCCTGCCCTGACTGAGACTGCCCCTGCCCGCTTTGCGACTGCTGAGGCTGCCCCTGCCCGCTTTGCGACTGTTGAGGTTGCCCTTGCCCGCTTTGCGGCTGCTGAGGCTGCCCTTGTTCCTGTCCGCCCTGAGACTGGTTCGGCTGTGCGGAGGAACTGTTCTGTTGTTGCCCCGAGTTCTCCTGTTGCTGGTTTTGAGCACTGCCTTGCTGCCGGTTTGAGGTGCCTTGCCCTTCACTCTGTTCTCCCTGCTGAGAAGACGAACCATTCTGACCGGACTGCTGCTGATTCTGCATCCGGCTGACCTGATCTTCCAGCTGTTTCTCCGCCGCTTTATATATATCTTCCATGTGCGGAGCGACAAACAGGTCAAAAAACTCATCCGTCATGGCGACACGGCGGCGGCTCATTGCCGTCATCCGTTTGTTATAAATCGTTTCATTCAGGATTTTCAACCCCTTGTTCGGCTGAGAGGTTTCAAACTTATCGCAGATTTCGCGGATGCGTTCAAAACATTCGGCGGCTCCCATTTTGCGGCCGTCGGTATCTATGCCGCTCAAAAGTTCCGGATACAGGTTCAGGCTGTGCCAATCTTCCATTTTGTGGTTTTCTATCAGACCGTTATTGGCAAAAAAACTGTTGCGGGCAATGGCCTTGACGTGAGCAATGCGTTTTTCGGCGCTGGCGGCCATTTCCTTTTCGGCATCTTCCATTTTCAACGGTGCCACATATTTACGGCCGACATTGATATCCGCCTCAAGCTCGTTTAAATGCGCCCGGTCAAAATCGCCGCCGAAATTGACCGCATAACGGTTGGCATACATATTTTCCAATTCGTCGAAAAAGTAAAAACGGTAAGTATACTCGGCTTTCAGGCGCGCCGCCTTTTTTGCCGAGGCCTTCCATGCCGGCATATCGTTGCGCGCCGCGGCTTCTTCCATTTCCTTAACCAAAGCTTCCTGCTGTTTTTGAATTTCCTCCATCCGCGGAGAATTGGTAAACTGCGTCCCTTTGGAATGGGCTATTTCGTGATTCATAGCCGTTGCGGCCGCATCAACGCCGGCAACAAGCGTCCATAACATATCATCAATGATAAGATTTTGTTCGGGAACAAAACAATAGCTGATATTCGGGTAGCCGTTTTCGCTCCATACCAGCCTGGTATCCTGATTTTCCACCGCGCTTTCGACAATATGTGCATGGCGCTGCAGTTCCTGCTGCATATATGACGACGAAGCGATGCGACGCCAGATTGTACTGTGCGAAATACGGTCTGCCTGATTGCGCCGGTCCCACTTTTCCTGCATTTCAGGACGGGCGGCATATAACGCCAAAGCCGTTCCCCAGAAAAACTGCGATTCTTCGTCTTTCAGGTTCAACGGCGTTTTAAGGTCGCCGGTTTGCAGAAAATGCTCAAAATTCTCGCGATGGGACGCGAATACGGCTTTCTTATCCTCACTGTCCTGAAACATCGGCTCCAGCCGGTTCTGCAAATCACGGACATATTCTTCGCTTATATCTTCTTTACTTTTGGCGCCGAGGAATTTTTCGGAAAATTCTATCCGCAGGCGGTTCAGCGGATTTTTAACAATGTCTTTGATATGGCGGACGCCGGCTTCGCGCCGGTAGTGCCCGGTATCCATAACGGCATCGGCGGCTTCTTTGTCCTGCTCTTGCAAAATATCCTTTATCCCCATAGCAGACCTCTTTCAGGCTTTTTTTTTACATAATTTAATATACTTTAGCATACTTTTCGGGGCTTAGCAAGATTTTTTTAGCGCGCCCGCGGCGAGAAAAAATCAGCATGCACATGGCAGGCAAACAGCATAAATCCCTGTAAAACAAAAATCAAAGCCGCGTGTGTGTGTTTTATCTTCAGGCTTGACTTGAGGTTTAAAAGGCTGTTATCTGATTTTAAATGATTTCCGGCCTTGGGGCAACTCTCAACTTTCTGGTTGAGACGCGTTACTACGAAAGGCCGTTTTTCGGAGAGAGACAAATGCTGAAATTTCCGGTTTTGAGTTTTTTTGGGGCGGCGGCGCTGTTTTTCACGGCCACGCTGACAGCCGGCATATACGGATTTAGCGCGTCTAAGCTGAACTTATGGCTGGCGCTCGGGCTGACCCTGGCATCAAACCCGCTCGGGCTTAATGGAAAAAGGACGGCGGCCTGGGGACTATGCGCCGGCATTGCCGCAGCAGGCGCGTTTGCTCTTCCGGCGCAAATATGGAGCGTCTGGATATTTGCGGCTTTTCTGGCAGCGGGCGGACTACTGAAACGACTTTACGACAACGACGGGATGCCTAACAATGAGGCAAAAAACGGCAACTCAGGCAATGAGAAGGCAACCGAATACGGACGGCTGATTATTTTGGCGGCGGCGTATTTCAACCTCTCATTTATCACCAATACCGGACATACCGACGTACAATACGACTTTGCATCGTGTTTTAACTATATCGAATATATTTTGGAAAACAACTTCCTGTTCTGGAAGGAAAATCCGCTATTGACCCGCCCGAGCTATTCGACCTACCACCCGATTTTGCATTTTCTGCTGGCAGCGGGAGAAATGCGGCTGGCGACGGTTCTGGAAACCGGAATGTTGAACGCGGAATTGCCAGCAATGGGCGCCGGTGCCAATATGCAGCTGGCGGCGGAAGCGACACAGGTCTGTTTTTGCTTCTATATGCTGTGGTATTATTTTCTGGCCGGAAAAATTTTGCGTTTCTTCCGGCTTTCCCGGGCGGCATACCTCGGCGGGCTGGCTTTTATCTGCTTCTTCCCGGCGTACAACGCCATCGCGGGATTTTTCAACAACGACTGCCTGTTGCTGCCGTTACAGGCGGGAACCGTCTATTACTCCCTGCTCTATTACCGTGACGGCGGGCGGAAAAATCTGGCACGTATCCTGCTGTTTGCCACCGCGGCAGCGTTGACCAAACTCTCGGGCATTATCGTCCTGCCGCTGACCGGTGCGGCTATCGCCCTCCGGCTGTGGCAGCAGCGAAAAAAACCGGAAAACG
>ERZ779932.787-NODE-787-length-14503-cov-1.802464_pt1 | contig 14503 bp, 9 predicted proteins | sample MGYA00511064_ERZ779932 | MGnify/ENA primary metagenome ERZ779932 (study PRJEB29588, sample SAMEA1966821) | human gut metagenome | biome: human gut; feature: human-associated habitat; material: faeces | place: Denmark | collected 2008/2010 ...
AGACTTGCTAAAGAAATAAGAGTATATGACTTACTTGATAAGCTTGGAATGGAATATTACAGAACTGACCATGAACCGGCAACTACTATGGAGGTATGTAATGATATCGATAAGATTCTTGGAGCACTCATATGCAAGAATCTTTTCTTATGCAACCGCCAGAAAACCCAGTTTTACCTTCTGATGATGCCCGGTGACAAAACATTCAAAACAAAAGACCTTAGCAGACAGATTAACTCAGCAAGACTTTCCTTCGCTGATGAAGAATATATGGAAAAATATCTTGATATAACTCCAGGCTCTGTATCTATTATGGGACTTATGAATGATACAGATAATAATGTGCAGCTCCTTATGGATAAAGAAGTACTTGAGGATGAAACTCTTGGATGCCATCCCTGCATCAATACCTCCAGCCTCCGGATGCGGACGGCGGATCTGATCGAAAAGGTGCTTCCCGCCATGGAACATGATTTTGTAAAAGTAAAGCTGTAAAAGCATCTATGAACTTACTATAAGTTGAACCGTAGATTTCAGTATAAAATGCTGAAGTCTACGGCATTTTTTATTTTACAATCCTCAAATACTGTGGTCGATTGATGTCATATTCGGGTCGATTGGTGTACATTCTCACAAGTATTTTAAAAAGGATATTATAATATGACTAAAAGCAATAGATCATAAGTACAGAAGAAAGAGAGGAAATTCTTATGAAAAAGTCAAAGTTTTTAGGCCAGATACTGAGCTTGACGCTTGCTATTGCATTGGTAGTAAGCATAGTGCCGACGATCAGTACAAAAGCAGCTTCATCAGGTTGGATTAAGGTGACAAGCGAGAATAAAACCACCATGGACGAGAATTTATCGGATGTAAGCACTCTGTTTGACAATGGAAAAGAAGAATATATTAAGGCATTTGAGATTGCTTATCATGCGCAGAGTTCGGAACGTTACATAATAGGAAAAAAAGGAACCGATTATGTATATTGTGACAGCTGGAATAATGATCTTATGTGTGTTAAAAAAGATAAAATAGAAGAGGACACTTATCACACGTATTATTATCATCCAGAATGTACAGTTACTTTTGATCTTAATGGAGGAAATTTAGCAGTCACCACTGACAAGACGGCGGGTGGATTGCTTACAAGTATGCCTTCGCCTACAAAGGAAGGGTATATTTTTACTGGGTGGTTTTCTACTCTGCAAGGTACAGAGGGTTTGGGTCTATATAAAGAGTATAATGCATCAACAACCATTTATGCACACTGGCATAAATGGACAGGAGATGAAACATGGGTAAGAGCAACTACGATAAGTGATTTGGAAAATGCTGATTTGCCGATTTTTACCAGTAGCGTGGGAAAACAATTTTTAAATACACATTACACTGCGGATTCATTTCCGGAAGATGCGGATGAAGTAATTATAGGAAAATTTTACAAAGACGGAGTATATTATTGGACGACCTCGAAAGAAACAGATGCATCCGGTAAACTGAGTACAAGCTTTTATCTGTACAATGAAACGTTAGCGGAGAATATGAGAGATAAGATTTTTTATGTCTTAAAGGATCCAAATGCTGTGGCACCTGCAACCCCAGCCCCCGGAACTCAGACTCCTTCTAACTCGGCTCCTTCCACATCGATGCCGACTACCGGAAATACAAGTAATACTTCTTCTGCATCCGAAGCACCGGCACCGGTATTGACCACCACGAACCTTGCGGGAGAGCAGATCTCTGGTTGGGATGCGATCACAAAAGCAATTTCTACACAGACCAAAGAGAAACAGCAAAGCGTATCCGGAGCCAATCAGGATCTGCTCCACGTAGATGCAAGCACCGTTGATAAAACAATTCCAGTAACAACGGTAAAGGCAGTATCCTCGTCTTCTCTCAGAGGCCTGCATGTGTTTATCGGCAGTTCCGATGCGGTAACTTTCCTTGCAAAGAATGATTTATCCGGTTACAAGGAAACCAGCTTTGATCATAAGGATACTATCACAGGACATACCAGAACCATTGAATTTACACACAAACAGGCATTGGGTGCAACCGTCGTATTCCATACCACAGTACCTGTAAAATCCGGAGAAGTAACAGTTTATAAAGTAGATGCCAATAACAATAAAATTCGGATTGCAAAAACCATTTCTACGGTAAATGGACAGGTATGTTTCCTGATTACGGAAACCGCAACCTATGTGTTAGAGTATTAAAAGGAAGCATCTCAATAGTTAATACGAAAATTGCTGACGGCACTACTATTCCGAAGCTAAACGGCAATTTGATCACCATGCCGGACCGGATCCATGTCGGCTGGTAGCTGAATATGCCTGTGAAGTAATAGAAAAGTTATAAAAATGAGAAACAAATACATTGCCCCGGGCACTAGATCTGAAATCCAATGTCCGGGGTGATTTTATAAAAAGATGATAAAACGATACTTGAAATACATACAAAAAATACATATGATAATATTTAGAATCGCGTCGTCAGAAAGTTCTGTCGGTGGGAATGAATGATCACATTGCAAAAACCGTGAGTACCTTTTAGGGAATCACGGATAAAATGAAGGTACTCTATGATACTTAGGATTCTGACATATACACATAATATTACGACTATGCTGTTCGGCATCTTCCTGTCGGCTTTTTTTCTGGGTGTGAAGAAGGACAAAACGAATGTAGGGAAGTTGTTGCTATTGGCAGTGATTTCCGGGGGATTATATATGGTCTGCGTATCTGTGCTGGGTCCGGAGATGATGGATCAGATATACCCACTGATCGTTCACGTGCCGCTATTGCTGATGCTGGTGCTCTATTATAAATTCAGAATATTACCGTCCCTGATCTCTATCTTCACTGCCTATTTGTGCTGCCAGTGCAGTAACTGGATGGGGTTGTTCGTACTGTCGGTAACAGGAAAAGAGTGGTGCTATTACGCCTGCCGTATCGTGGTGACGCTGGTGGTATTTTGGGTATTGTGCCGCTATGTCTGCCAGACGACGGCGATGCTGTTGACCAAGACGAATCGGGAATTACTGCTGATCGGAAGTCTGCCGCTGGTGTATTATATTTTTGACTATGCCACGACGAAGTTTTCCAGTCTGCTTTATACCGGCAACAGGGCGGTGCCGGAATTTCTCGGATTTGCCATCTGTCTGTCGTATCTGATTTTTTTGCTGGTGTATTTCCGGGAATACGAGATGAAGAGCAAGGCAGAGCAGTATAATGAGTTGATCCGTATGCAGATGAATTCTTTTCAGGCGGAGATGGACAATACAAGGAAAAGCGAGAAAAAGATGTCAATCCTGCGGCATGATACGAGACATCATATGGCCGTCCTGAGGACTCTGATCCAGCAGGGAGATTGTGAAAAAGCGCTGGAATATCTCAATGAGGTCAGCCAGACCTATGATGATACTGTCATTAAGGCATATTGTAGGAACGAAATGGTGAATTCGGTGCTATCTACATATAATACCCGATTTGAGGAGCAGAAAATTCCCTGGGATACACAGGTCACGATCGGAGAGAAGCTCCCCTGTTCGGAAATGATGTTCTGTGCGATCCTGTCGAATGTACTGGAAAATGCCATGCATGCGGTACAGGAGCTGCCGGAGAGCAGACGAAGGATTGAGCTGTCTCTGTCGGAGAAGGCAGGGCATCTGCTGCTCATGGTGAAAAATCCGGTGCAGATAATGCCGGTATTCACGGATGGAATTCCGGTCACAGAGCGTTCCGGACATGGTCTGGGGGTTCGGAGTATCGTATACTATGTGGAAAAACTCAACGGACAGTATCAGTTCCGGATGGAAGACGAGGAATTTGTAGTCCGGCTTATCTTCTGAGCACACTGGAGACTTTCTCCAGTGTCTTTTTCTATTGAGAAAACTTCTTCCTTTCGGTATAATGATGTCAACAATAACAGGTTGTTTGCAGGAAGGAGTCATTGAACGAATGAAATATACACTGGATTATCAGAAGTATGCGGAGCTGGCAAGACGCGTGGCGGCAGAAGGAAGTGTGCTGCTGCGGAATGAAGAGGATACCTTACCGTTACGCAGGGGACAGAGAGTATCTGTATTCGGAAGAACACAGTTTGAGCATTACAAGAGCGGCACAGGCTCCGGCGGCATGGTTAATGCTCCTTATGTCACGAATATCATTGACAGCCTGAAAGAAGATGGAACCATACAGGTAAATGAAGCGCTGGAGAAGGTGTACCGTGAGTGGCTGAAGGAGCATCCCTTTGATGTGGGAGAAGGCTGGGCCATGGAACCCTGGAATCAGGAGGAGATGCCCGTAGATGAAGAACTGGCGGTGCAGGCAGCAGGACAATCGGATGCAGCGATCGTGGTCATCGGGCGTACTGCCGGGGAAGATAAGGATAACAGTGCGGCGGAGGGAAGCTATCTGCTGACAGCATTGGAGGAGGAGCTCCTTCGTAATGTATGTCATGCTTTTGAGCATACGATCGTGGTACTGAATGTCGGTAATATTATAGATATGAAATGGGTAGACCGGTATCAGCCGCAGGCAGTACTCTATATCTGGCAGGGAGGCCAGGAGGGTGGCAGGGCCTGTGTAGACGTTCTGACCGGCAAAGTAAATCCCAGTGGTAAATTAAGTGACACGATTGCAGAAGATATTGAAGATTATCCTTCCACGGAAAATTTCGGAGATCCGGTGGAGAATTTCTATACTGAGGATATTTATGTAGGATATCGTTATTTTGAAACTTTTGCGAAAGATAAGGTGAAGTATCCTTTCGGATTTGGATTATCTTATACGAAGTTCCAGACAGAGATCCTGGGATTCTCAGTACAGGGCATGGCAGTCAAAAGTAACCAATGTCGGGGGAGTATCCGGCAGGGAGACTGTGCAGCTGTATCTGGAAGCACCTCAGGGGAAATTAGGAAAGCCTCTGCGCCAGCTGGCTGCATTTGCGAAGACAGAAGAACTGAAGCCGGGTGAGACAGAAGAACTGCTGCTGAAAACAGAGCTGACGGAGTATGCTTCCTATGATGACAGTGGTGTCACCGGACATAAATCCTGCTATGTACTGGAAGAGGGAGACTATATCTTCTATGCCGGAACCGATGTGCGAAGTGCGGTAGAGGCTGGCAAGGCGACCCTGACAGAGCTTCGGGTAGTGCGGATGGTGACGGAGGCAATGGCACCGGTACAGGAGTTTAAGCGCCTGAAACCTTTCTTTTTCGAGGAAAAGGATCATGCCATTGCAAACTGGGAAGATGTACCTTTACGAACGATAGATCTGGCGGACAGGATTCTTAAGGAGAGACCTACGCAGAGTGAGTATGCGGGAGACCGTGGCTGGAAGCTGGCGGATGTATCGGATGGAAAAATCACATTGGAACAGTTTCTGACACAATTGTCGGACGAAGACCTGATCTGTATGACCCGCGGAGAGGGCATGTGTTCCCCGAAAGTGACTCCGGGTACAGCAGCAGCCTTCGGCGGAGTGACAGAAGAACTGAAGAAATTTGGGATTCCTATAGCCTGTTGTTCGGACGGACCCTCCGGTATCCGTATGGATTGCGGCACCATGGCATATGCCCTGCCTAACGGCACCTTGCTTGCCTGCACCTTTGATCCGGAGCTGGTGGAGGAGCTGTATGAGATGGAGGGCATGGAGCTTCGGAAGAACAAGATCGACACCCTCTTAGGACCCGGCATCAATATCCACAGGAATCCATTGAACGGTCGTAACTTTGAGTATTTTTCGGAAGACCCGTATCTCACCGGTATCATGGCAGCAGCACAGCTGACCGGCATGGGAAAATACGGTGTCACCGGCACCATCAAGCATTTTGCATGTAACAATCAGGAATTCAAGCGTCATGATGCCAACAGCATTGTATCGGAGAGAGCACTGCGGGAGATCTATCTGAGGGGCTTTGAGATCGCGGTGAAACAGGGCGGCGCTTATAGTATCATGTCCACTTACGGTCCGGTGAACGGACTGTGGACAGCGGGCAATTATGATCTCCTGACGACTATTCTCCGTAAGGAATGGGGATATCAGGGCATTGTGATGACTGACTGGTGGGCAAAGATCAACGAGGAGGGTGAGCCCGGCTCTGGCAGACAGACGATTCCCATGGTGCGGGCACAGAACGATATCTATATGGTCGTAGCGGATGCGGCATCCAACTCCGCGGGGGACAATACCGCGGAAGGGTTGGCAGATGGCAGACTGACCAGAGCACAGCTTACACGGAATGCGGCAAATATCTGTGGTTTCCTGTTACGTTCCGTTGCTATGGAACGGTTTCTGGACAGAGAGGAAGAGGAATGCACGGAGCTTCACAATCCGATAAGCACCGAGGGCGCAGGAGACAGCGGACAGGTGCTGGCGCGTCTGGAACTTCCGGAACCGAAGCTTTTAGAGGACATAGACCTTCCGTTGGAGAAGCTGTCCACGAAGAAGGGCACAAGTGCGGTATACCAGTTGCATTTCTCCAGGATCGGAAGATATGAACTGGTATTCCGGATGAGTTCTGCGTTAGGAGAACTGGCGCAGCTGCCGATCTCCGTGTTCCTGAACAATACATTACAACAGACCGTGACCCTTAACGGCACGGAAGGTCAGACCATGGAACGTGTTGTAACACTGCCCATTCGTCAGGACGGTGAGAAATACATGAAATTATATTTCGGAGAGAGCGGTATCGACATGCGCCGCATGTTCTTACGCTATGTGGGTAAGAACGATATCGAAAGCTTCCGGAATGAATGATCCGGAAAACTTTAACGGAATATTTATGCATAGCCTCCCAAAGAATGATTGACTTCCCCTGCTTTTTCAGATACAATCTACTCTTGTACGTTTATAAGAAAAACTAACGAGGAGGCAGGAAAAGTGATAGCACAGATACTTGCAGTAGTTATATTTATAGCAATGTTTGTCCTGATCGTTCTGGAAGTATGGGAGAGACACGTTATTACACTGGGCTGCGGTCTGCTGACGCTGGTGCTGGTATTCGGACTGGGAATGCACAGTATGGGTGCAGTGTGGGAGACCTTGAATTTAGGCAGCTTTTTTACAAGTCATTTCTGGTATACGGCGGGACAGTCCGCGGAGACTTCCAGCGGCATTAACTGGGAGACGATCGTATTCGTAGCGGGAATGATGATCATGGTAGAGGGAATGGCGAGAGTCGGATTTTTCCGCTGGCTCTGCATGCGCCTTGCTAAAATGGTTAAGTATAAGGTAGTGCCGCTGTTCGTGACTTTTATGGTATTATCCGGTATTCTGGCAATGTTCATTGACAGTATCACCGTAATTCTGTTCCTGGCAGCAGTCACGATTGAACTGTCACAGCTGTTGAAATTCAATCCGGTGCCTATGATCCTGGCAGAGGTATTCTGTGCGAATCTGGGCGGATCCGCTACCATGTGTGGAGATCCCCCCAACATCATCATCGGTACTTCCCTGGGATATTCCTTCACGGATTTCCTGACCAATACCGGTCTGATCGCAGGTATTTCCCTGGTCGTAGTTGTATTGTATTTTTACCTGGTATTCCACAAGGAGCTGCGTGCCAGCGAGGCGGCAGCAGCCGGCAGCAATCAGACTTACCCGGATCCTTCCGAGGCGATTACCGATAAAAAGGGATTCATTATCAGTACCGTTATTTTCCTGTGTGCAGTAGCATTGCTGGTAACCCATGCACAGACCGGTCTGACCGTATCCTGCATCGGCGTGTTTATCACTATCGTGACACTGATCGCCGCAGGCAGAGATGCCCTGAAGCTGATCAAGCAGATCGACTATAAGACGCTGCTGTTCTTCATCGGATTGTTCATGGTGGTAGGCGGTCTGGAGCAGACAGGTATCCTGAAAGTTATGGCGAACTTCATCGGTGACATCAGTAATGGTAATCTGATGCTGATGATCGCGATTATTTTGTGGATCTCCGCAATCGCCAGCGCGTTCGTGGATAATATTCCTTTTGCGGCGACGATGATCCCTATCATCAGCAGTCTGTCCGCGGCCCAAGGTGTGGAACTCTCTATCCTGGCATGGGCGTTAGCCATGGGAACCGATATCGGTGGAAGCGCAACTCCTATCGGTGCATCTGCAAATGTCGTGGGTATCGCTACCGCTGCAAAGGCAGGTCATATGATCAAGTGGGGAAAATATTGCAAAGTTATGGCTCCTGCGACTATAATAGTAATAGTAATCTCCATGGTAATGATCTATGCGAGATATCTGTAAGACTATAAGGAGGGCAGACCCATGAGTGAACAACTGATTATCTCCGTCAGCCGTGAGTACGGCAGCGGCGGACATGAGATCGCACAGAAGCTGGCAGAATATTACAAGCTGCCAATGTACGATCATAACCTGTTAGATGAGGTGGCTGCAAGCATGAATGTGAGCAGCAAGGAGCTGGCAGAGTTCGATGAAAAGAGACGTAACAAATTCCTGTACAGAAGTGTGATGGGAATGAACAGCTCTCCTGCAGATAATGTGGCGAGAATGCAGTTTGACTATATCAAGAAAAAGGCAGAGGCAGGAGAATCCTTTGTGATCGTAGGACGCTGTTCTGAGATCGTGTTGAAGGACAATCCGAATCTGATCTCCATCTTCGTATTAGGAGACAGAGAAGCCAAGATCGAGCGTGTTATGCAGATCTATGAGCTGGATGCGAGACATGCGGAGGAGCGCATGATCGAGAAGGACCGTCGCAGAAAGTCTTACCACAATAGCCATTGTAAGGTAAAATGGGGCGACTCCCGGAACTACGATCTGTCCATCAACAGCAGCAGGCTGGGTGTGGAGGAGACCGTGGAATCTCTGAAGAATTACATAGATGCGAGAATCGCTCATAAATAGAATGATATAAGATAACAAAAATGCAGAGACTGTCTGTGGAAAATGTACAAGATAAAATCTTGTGGATGCCGTAGACAGTTTCTTTTTATTGCCATAGAAAGTGTGTCTTAAAAAATGCCGGACAACATTTAAGCAAATATTAAGGATTTCTGCCGCGACAAATACAAAGGAGTGTGGTATCCTAGGAGACAAATAGGAAAGAGGCTTAAGGAACGTACCGGTGCCGGTATGTGGAAATGAGGTACAATATGAGTGACAGAGAACGAGATTCCATTCAGGAGATGGAAGATATACAGAAAGGGCTGGAAGCCTTTTTACAGCAGGAGATGCAGGAAATGCAGACGTCCGGCTCCGGCAGTGGGAAGTCCGGGACCGGAAGGCGGACAGCAGAGCGTCCGGCTCCACAGATGTTTGACATGACTGAGAATGACGAGGATGAGGAGGAACTGGATGTGATCGGATCCGGAAGACGAGCAAGAGCGGATGATTACGCGGAAGATTGGGATGATCCCGCGTATCGTAAGAGACAGGTGGCTCGCAGAGAGACGACGCGTAAGACTTCAGAGAATCGTAATAGTGGTGACCGTAGTAACAGTAATGCAGATCGTCGCAGACAGGCGGCATCCGATAGACCTCGGCGTAGCAGAAGGGAGGACTATGCGGACGAATACGAGGACTACGAAGATCATAGAGAAAAAAATCGCTCCGGAAGAAAAGCAGGGAAGCGTGAGGAGATAGACACGAAAACGGATAAGAAGAGCAGAAAAGGAAACAAAAAGGAAGCCGGGAGCGGCAGAAAAAAGAAAAAATCCGGCTTCAAGCGCTTCCTGATCGCAGTGGCGCTGATCCTCGTATTTCTGGCAGCAGGGTTGTACGTCCTGGTGGGCAAGGTCTATGCCGAGATGAATTATGAAGAGATCGAATCCGTGGCAAGCTCTCCCATGAAGGAAGAAGGAGTTACAAATATTCTCCTGATCGGTAACGATTCCCGTGAGAACGGGGAGGATGGCAGATCCGATGCCATGATCCTGCTGTCTATCAGCAACAAGACGAAAAAGATATATATGACATCTCTGCTCCGTGACATGTATGTAGAGATACCGGGACATAAGGATAATCGTCTGAATGCGGCATATTCCTACGGCGGCGCGGAGCTGCTGATGGAGACCATCGAGCAGAATTTTGACATTCATATCAGCCGCTATGTGCTGGTGAATTTTGAGGCATTTGCGAATCTGGTAGATGCCGTGGGCGGCGTGGATCTGGAGCTGACCGGCAAGGAAGTGGAGTACGTGAACGGCTACCTAGTAGAATATAATATCCTGCTGGGCAGACCGGAGGGAACGGACTATTTCGATGACTTGTCCGGAGGCATGGTTCATCTGAACGGTCCTCAGGCGCTGGCATATTGCAGAAACCGTTATATCGGTACGGATTTCGGCAGAACTGAGCGACAGAGAAAAGTGCTGACAGAGGTCATTCATAAGCTGCCTAAGGGTGTACTCACGAATCCGAAGGGACTGATCGACGGACTCATGCCGAATCTCACCACGAACCTGACCCAGGCGGAGTGTTACCGGTTAAGCCTCATGGCACCGAAGATTCTGACATACGATATTATACAGAACAGTATTCCCATTGAAGGCACGTATAAGGATGCGACCCATCGTAAAATGTCCGTGCTGGAGGTGGATTTCGAGGCAAATAAGAAATTCCTGCAGGAGAATCTGTATGGAACGGGAGACAGCACTGCGACAGCGGCTTCTGAAAATTAAGATCGATTTAGGAGAGGGCTAAGGGATTTCTTTGTAACAGAGGGAGAGTGTTTATGGGGCAGAGGAAAAAGCGGTTTGTGGCACTGGTTTGTGCGGTCAGTGTAATAGCGCTTAGCGGCTGTGGGGATGATCTGACACAGCAGGTCTGTATTCCCGGGGTGGAAGAACTGGCGCAGCCGATCGGCGGTTACCATACCGGACCGCAGGACAATCAGCCCGGGGATAATATCGGGGAGATCGTTCTGCCAGGTGGGACGGACGGTGACAATACTGCATTGCCGGAATCAGGACAGTCCGGAGCTTCGGATACTTTGATGGGGGAACGCTGCACGATCACGATCTCCGCAGCAGGGGATGTGACTTTGGGCAATCATCAGGAACAGGATTACAGCTATTCCTTCCGTCAGGTGTACGATCAGGCGGAGGATGAGGGATATTTTTTCGAGAATGTGAGAGATATTTTCGAGGCGGACGATATGACCATCGTGAATCTCGAAGGGCCGCTGACCACATCGGAGCAGATGCGGGAGGGGCAGACCTACTGCATCAAGGGAGATCCGGCGTATGCCCATCTACTGACCTTGGGGGATATCGAAGCCGTCAGCTTTGCGAACAACCATCGACTGGACTACGGAGAGCAGGGCAGCCGGGATACAGTGGCAGCATTGGAGCAGGAGGGTATTGTCTATGCCTATGATAAAAATGTAGGCATCTATGAGATCCCGGACAGCGCGGCAGCCCACGGCGGAGAGCGGAATCTGAAGATCGGCATTATCTCCGTTAATGAAGTGGAATGGGGCGCACAGGCGGAGAAACTGATTCAGAATAATATCGAAGTCTTGCGGGAACAGAACGTGGATCTGATCCTCGCCTGTTGTCACTGGGGTATCGAAAAAGACAATTATCCGGAAAATTATCAGCAGCAGCTTGGCAGGAAATGCATTGACTGGGGTGTGGATCTGGTCATCGGTCATCATCCCCATGTCCTGCAGGGAATCGAGGAATACAAGGGCAGATATATTATCTACAGTCTGGCAAATTTCTGCTTCGGAGCCAACCGGAATCCGGAGGACAAGGACACCATGATCTTCCAGCAGACCTTTACTTTTGAGAACGGGGAAAAGGTGGAGGATCAGAACGCCCGGATCATTCCCTGTATGGTAAGTTCTGTCAAAACAAGGAATGATTTCCGACCGACGCCGGCAACGGGGGAGGATAAGCAGAGGATCCTGAAGCGTATGAACGAATACAGCAGTGCTTTTTGTGTGGCGTTTGATGAGGACGGCGGGATTATAGTGAATTGACCGATGGGAAAGGATAGGAATTGCCATGGAAAAAGCATTTAAGCTGGACTTTATCAATGACAAAACAGGAAGTCTGTATGTGAATTGCTGCGGGTGCTCTCAGACGGAAGCACTGCACAGCTTTGGACCGGCATCCAAGCCGCACTACCTGATCCATTATGTCTTAAGCGGCAAGGGGCATTTCCGGTTCCATGACAAGGAATACCGGCTGGAAGCAGGGTACGGATTTTTGATCCAGCCCAACGAACTGGCTTTCTATCAGGCGGATGCGAAGGATCCCTGGAGTTATCTGTGGGTCGGATTCGCCGGGAGCCGCGCGGAAGAGTATTTACATAGCATGGGACTGTCAGACAGGCATCCTATTTTTTCCTGTGATAAATCAGAGGAGCTGTATTCGATTGTCCGTGATATGATGGAACACAATACCTTTGGAATCGCGGATGATCTGCGCCGGAACGGACTGCTGGGAGTATTCCTGTCTGTGATCGCGGACAGCGCCGGTGTGGTAGCCAGAGAGGAAGAGGATAAGGGGAACCAGTATGTGAAAAAAGCGGTATCTTTTATCCAGAGTAACTACTGTAACCCTATCAAGGTAACGGATGTGGCGGATTATGTGTGTATCAACCGCAGTTATTTATATACATTGTTCCAGAATTATCTGGGAATGTCGCCTCAGCAGTTCCTCACCACCTTCCGTATCACCAAGGCGAGAGAACTGCTGGAATCCACCAATTATCCGATTGAGAGTATTGCCCTGTCCTGTGGATATAGTGATGCGCTGGTATTTACCAAAGCGTTCCATGCCATGAAGGGCATGTCTCCGTCAAAATACCGTAAGGAAAGCCACAAAGAGAGCACAAAAGAACAGCTCCAGGAGGTCGAGGGGCTGATCGCCCGGCTATTGAAACCGTAAAGAAAAACATTAAAAATGCCCATTCATTTGAATATGAATGGGCTTTTTTGGTGCCTTGGTTTCATACAGGAATTCTATTTATTTAAGTTATTTTCTACATATTCCAGGATATAGAAATTATCCTCCGGCATCTGGCATCCGACGATGTACAGTCCGTTATCGTCGGAACAGCGGATGATGCGACCTTCCAGTACATTATGATTCGGCAGAGCAAAATCATGGATCGTGATAATGACTTCTGCATTTTTGCTTTGGGTGAATATCTTGTCTGTGGCCAGGAAGGCGAATCCGTTGGCACTGATATTTTCCATGGTAGCCGCATATTCCGTATCGGAATTTTTGAACTTAATAGTACAGGTATTATTCAGATCCATACGAGGGTATTTGCGTCTATTGTTGATCCTGGGTCTGGTAGTAATGGTAATCTTGAAAGCATGTTCACCATTTTCAGGAGCAGGAGAAATGGTGGCTTTGTCCCAACAGTACAGGATATTACCTGCGGTGACCTGCAGCATACAGGAAGCAGACCCGTTAATCGTCAGCTTCTTCTGACAGGATACCAACAGTCCCTCCGGAATCTGCTCGATCAGTTCCCCAAGATAGTTGTCATCCTTCTGATCAACTAGCTGTAAGTCGATCTTCATGCCGGGCTTGACGTCTTCAATACCCATGAAACCACCAATACCCAGATCACACATCATGTTCTCCATGACATCTTCGATGGTATTGATATTGTCTGCTGTTTCCTGATACTTGCTGAGCATCCGTTCACTGGTACGGCTGGAATGCGTGATACAGGTTGTAATGGTATCCACGATGTTAGATACCTGCTCCATGTTGGATACCAGCTGAGTGTTAGAGCTCTCTACTTCTTTAATGGCATTATCTACAACCTGAATGTGATTGCCCAGCTGCACGGAATCAGAAGCGATCTGATTTACGTTATCTCCGGTCTGCGTTACTTTTTCCAGAGTGATCTGGATCAGCTTTAATGTCTCTTCAATGGAAGAGGTCATCTTCGCGGAGGTAGCATCCAGCCGGGAGAGAGCATCCCTGATCTGATCAGAGGAAGCGTGGGTCTCGGTGCTTAAGGTACGGATCTGATCCGCTACGACAGCGAAGCCCTTGCCGGCTTCTCCGGCTCTGGCAGCTTCGATGGAAGCATTTAATGCCAGCAGATTCGTCTGGTTTGTGATCTTCTCTATGGTGCCGGTCTCCTGTTTTACCATTTCGAATTCCTGACGGAAATTCTCCAGAACATTTTCCAGCTCGGTGGACAGCTGTGACATGGTAGCAGCTGTATTCACCAGACTCTTCAGGTCTTCCGCGCTGACGCCGGAATGGGATTGCGTTTTTTCGACGAGCGTGATCATTTCTCCGATCAAAGCTACCACATTTTCTACCTGGGCACGGATATCTGAGGTCATCTGTGTGGATGATGTGGTACGATCCTGCAGCATATTGTTGTTGTCAGTCAGCTCGTTCATACCCAGCATGACGATATCGGAGCCATGCTTATTCTCGGAAGCCAGCTCTCTTACGACAGTGATGCCATCGAGAATGATATTACTCGAAGACTTTACCTGTTCTACAGTAGTTACGACTCTGTGCAGGTCAGCCTTGATGCTGTCGGTCATGGCACC
>ERZ779932.789-NODE-789-length-14500-cov-2.540325_pt1 | contig 14500 bp, 8 predicted proteins | sample MGYA00511064_ERZ779932 | MGnify/ENA primary metagenome ERZ779932 (study PRJEB29588, sample SAMEA1966821) | human gut metagenome | biome: human gut; feature: human-associated habitat; material: faeces | place: Denmark | collected 2008/2010 ...
CTGCCGCTTCTGTGTATTCCTTTTTCGCTGCCAGCTTCTTAATCTGGTCTATCTTAATTCCTAATTCGTATTTATTCATGATTATATATTCCTCATTCCAATGCTTACTTGATGAATGTTGTGAATAATTTATTTATCGCATTTTACAACTCATTAAAGTTTAGCACAGCCTAAGTTCATTGTAAACCAAGTTCACAGAATTGTTACAAATATGTTACAAAAAATCAAATGTAGCCTGTTCGTAATCCATTCTCGTGTATTCCAATTCTGATTCCTTCGTGCTGCTGTAATAATCAACAACCACAGTCTGCTGCCTTGAATCAACAAGCTTCTGACCAAGTATGTAATTAACATCGAATCTTCCTGTAATAGCAGGAGTTGCACCTCTTGCCGGAACAATAAGCTGGACATGATTAGTTGCAAGCAGCTTGAATATTGGCTCCCATATGTATATATCCTTCGCCGCACCAAACGGGTTGTCAATAAATATTGTTTTAGACTGTACCGACTCCTCCGGTGCCAGGCTGTACATTCCTGCAATATAGTTGATGACAGCAACCAGGAACTGGATGTAGATACCCTGGGACTGTCCTGTACTTCCAACAGCTTCCTCATACCTGAGATACCGGCTCTGCTCCTTTATCCTCTCCCTCTTGTAGAGATTGAGTCTGATGGCATTCATATCTGTGACCATGACACCGAACAGCTTCTTGAGTCCGAGGCAGTCACGGATGTACTTGATCCTCTTTCTCTCATCCTCGTAGGCATCCGCGCCTTTCACTATGTCATCTATATAATCAGACATTCTCTGCTTTACAAATTCATCCTTCACATAAGGTATGGTGAGATCGACCATCTTGATCACACCATCGCCCACCGTGATACGTGACAGCTTTGGAAGCTTCTCAAGCTCAGTCTTCACATCCATACATCTCTGTACACACTGATTCTCGAAGTTCTCCTTGATGGCAACCATATCCTCGATACCCTTCTCAACGCGCTCCTTCTCCAGCTTGATGAACTCAATAATCTGAAGAAGATTTGCCAGAAGTTCCTTTGTCTGACTGTAGGTATCCGGAACCTGCACATCCTGTCTGATCGTATTGGCCATCTCGAATACACCCATCTCCACTAGTGTATCCGCCGTCTGTCCCTTGAATCTCATGATTTCATTCTTCGCGCGGTCAAGGGCTTTCATGCTCCTGTCGTACTTCATGAGACTTGTCTCAAATAACTGTCTGAGGGTATCCATGTCTTCATCCAGTACATTTCCACCGGACACATCTATGTCATTTGTATCGACTATTCTCTTTACATCCTTGTACAGATCCACCATGAAACCATACTGCTTATAGTAATCGCTGTACGCCTTCTCAGCTTCTTTGAATATGCGGTTCATATCCGCAAGCACCGCATCTCCATTGGCTATGGCTGTATCTGCATCGGCTGCAGATATCTCCTCACGTACATAGCTGCCATCGCCGTATGTGCGGTTGATGTTCTCTATCGCATACTCTATGCTTCCCTCAAGCTTGCTATACGCCTTCTGGTCAGCCTTCTGCTGCTGCATCAGCGACGCCTCTATCAACGTGAGCCTTGCCAGCTCATCGTCCATCTCCCTGAGATTGTCCTCAGACGTCGGATAGAGCTCTCCTGCCCCGGCAAATACCGCCATGTCAAAGCCTCTCTTCTCTATGGTCTTCTGTATTCTGTCCATTGACTTCTTCAGCGCATCCATGAGCTTCTTCTTGTCCTCAAGATCCGGCGCATGCTCCTTTGAAACCGCCAGCATAGCCATAAATTCCTGTTCAAGCCGTTCATCTGAAATGTCCAAAGTCTCCTTGTATTCCTCCGGTATTCCGTCCTGCCATGCCGCAGCAGCCACGCCTGCACCATCTGTATTTTCAGCAACTCCCGCATTCTCAGACTTCGGCAGATACGGTTCGAAATACTCCGTCCACTTGTACTGGATATCCTCTATATTCCTTGTAAGCCCCGCAAGCTTTGACTCAGTCTCTCCAACCGTCGTCGACCACTTCAGCACATCGCTCTGAAGTCCTGACAGCTTTGCCACAAGGTCAGACTTCCTCTGCTTATACTCGGCAAGTCTCTGCTCCTCCGGTCTTGCAAGATCCGACAGCTGCTCTATCATGACAAATGTCTGTCTTCTGTCAGATTCCTTCTGCTGACTCTGCTGCAGGTCTCCATATCTCTCGGTGTTATTCTTAAGCTCCGTCTCTGTAACCTTGATCGATGTCTTAAGCTCCTCAAGCTCATCCTTCTTATCGAGCAGTGCCTGGTTCAGCTCTCTCTCCCTGTCCTCGGCACCTGTATATCTCGCATCCACAAGCCTTGTGACAAATGCAAGATCCTCCTGATAAGTCGCAAGCTTCTCATTTATCAGACTGATCTCCTCCGTGAGACCTGCTATCTTATCAGCATTTGCCTTTCTGGCGTCCTCTATGGAGTCCTTAGACATGAAATATTTCCTGTCTCTTCCTATGATAAGCATGTTCTCGGCGGGAACTATCGCTGAGTCTGAAAGCTTATCCATATCGTACACCATTACACATTCGCTGCCGGTGTCTATCGAACCGAGATTTATATCGTCCTCCAGACTATCAAATCCCTTTGTCACAACACTGTACGGCAGGTATGGATTTGCCTGAAGCAGCTCCTCCTTTGTATCACCCGGGAGTGCCGACAGATAATCCGCACCATGCATGGCCATGAGCCCATGTCTGGTGGAGATGTAGTTTATCACAGTCTCAGCACCCTCCGACGGCGGAAATGGTCTGCCATCCTCATAGCATTTCGCAAGCTTTGTCAGTCTGTCGATCTCCTGCTGGCGCTTGATCGTCTCTGTTATGGTGCCCCTAATCCTGTCATTTATAACACCTGTTATATCCTGTGGATTCTCCACAGAGTATACTGCCATGATGCTGTCGAGCTGGCTTCCCGACTGCCTGTACGCCTCGGCGTCAAGCCTTGTATCCTCGCAGCTTCTCTCCAGCGCATCATACTCAGCCTGCACAGTCGTCAGTCTGTATCTGTCATCGTACAGCTTTGTCCTGCCATCTGCTATGGCTATCTCCAACTCTGTCATCTCAGCAAGTATCCTGTCAGACTCCTCCTGAGCCTTGTTCATCATATCCTTCACATCACCCACTACGAGCAAGTTGACCGATGCTGCCAGCTCACTTATGCGGGCACTTATCTCATCAATCTTGGCTGTGGCATCAGCGATATTGTTCTCCGCCACCGCCTGGGCGATCTCGCCCTCCCTCATGACCTTTCTGCAATACTCCGCCTCCTCAAGTGCGTGATCATAGCTGGTCTGGGCCTCTTCCCTTGCCGCCATGAGCTCTGCAAGCTTCTTCTCATCACGGATGCGTCTGTTGTACGCATACACCGCCATCTTCTCACTGGATGATCCGATGTTGTTTCTTATATTGTCGACTATCAGTCTGCTCTCTTCGTACTGTCGCTTGTTCTCCCTGTATACAAGGTAGTCATTTGCACTCTCCTTGTAGCCGATCTGGTTTTTTAGCTCCGCAAGCTTCTTCTCATTGTCCTCTATCTGCGTGGCAGTGTCATCCATCTTGCGGTTCATGTCCTCAAGGCGCAGATAATCCCTGGTGACCCTGAGATTTGCCAGACGCTTGTTCTGCTGTTCCATCTGCTCCCCGGCGTCAGCCTTTGCCTTCGCCAGCTCCTCCATATGGGTGTCGCCCTCCTGTGTACACGCCCTTCCTGTGGCATACACATCGGCCAGGCCCTTACATATCCTGTCGTTGTCCTCGTAGAGACCTATGCATGAGTTCACCTTGCCCTCGAGCACATTTATCAATTCTATCTGGTGGTCATAGTTGGCTATGTCACGCTTTCTCTGTGCCAGAACGTTCAGCTTGTCCTTGATGTCGAGAAGAGTCTCTGCCATGGTGTCTTCCTCACCGTTTCGTCCTGTCTTTGTGGCAAATGCCTTCTCTATGATCTCCTCTATAAGCAGATCCTCCACGACCTTCCTTGTGGTCCTGTAATTTGTCTCAAAATACGTTCTTACATGCCCCTCTGTCTTGTTGATTCCTCGTATGATTTCCCAGTGGCTCTCGTGGAGACCATAGCCACTTATAAATCTCTGGTACTCGCCCTTCTTGTCAAATACCCTGACCTCCAGGCTCATATCCCTGTGTCCGAGATCCTTGAGATATGTCTTTAAACCGTTGAATGTGATCCTCTCATTACCCTCCGACAAAGGAAGGTTCACTATGTCATTCTTGTTATATTCCCTGTAGAAAATGCAGTAATTAAAATACTCTATGGATGCAGTGTCCTTCTGTACCTCCCCGGCATCCGCCGTATCCTTTGCCTTTCTGGCACAGAATCCGGTGGTCATGTATCTGTAGCCATCCTTTATATCCGCCTCGTCAAGCTTCCACTCGATCAGCGAATGGATGACTGTGTTGCCGCCGCCCGCACGGAAAAGCTTCTCCACAGGCTGCTTCTCATCCAGAGTACAGTTCGGTATCAGGTTCTGAAGGAGCAGAAGCATGAGAATACTCTTTCCTCCTCCATTTGCCAGATCATACAGCGTGTTCTTTCCATACATTCTCATGGTGAAGTCATCGTACTGCTGTGTACCAAAGTTATATTTTACATTGTTGACCCTTATCCTGTTGATACTAGGCATCCTCTTCTTCACCTCCAAGCAGCTGATACAGCCGTCCTCTGTATTCCTCAAAATAGTTCTCCGACAAAGCTTTCATCCTGTCTGTCGGATAGTACCTGTCCGCATTCTCCACAAATAACCGCTGGGCCGACATGAAGTTGAACACCAGCTTCACATAACCCGCCCGGGATGCCTTGGACGCCCTGGCGCTGTCGCCCTCCTGATTGCCCGTCACCGCCGGGAGCTCATCCCACAGAAGCGCTATCGCCTTGAAGCTGTCCTGCTCCACCTCATCAGTTGACAGAACATCAAGCTTCTTCGTTATGTCCGCAAGATATTTGCTTGTCTCATCTATAATGTTCTCTGACTTCACATACTCCCTGAACTGATAGCTGGATGAATCCTTGTAAAAATAGAGAAGTGTCATATACATAATGAAGTAACACAGATAGAGCTCCTTGTTCAGACGAAGTCCCAGAAGCTTCTTCATGTCGTCATTCGTATAGCCAAATACCCTGTTGCCCTCTCCGGCTGTTATATACAAGCTGTCATTGTACTCGTACAGTGACAGGTTCATCTTCTTCATCATATTCATGACGATGTCGTACACCTCGGCATTGCCGTAGAATTCATCGTACAGCGGGCCGTTGTCGGGATGCTTCTTGCAGATCTCCTCACCTGATATTAACTTGGAATATATCTCTATCGCCTTGTCCAGATTCTTACTTTCCATCTTTTTCTCCTATTCTCCGTACAATCACTCTCAGCTGGTTTTGTTAAACTGAATTCCCGTAACGTACATGTCCTCGCCAATCTGTATCTCTTCGTCTGGATGGAATTCCAGTGTAAATGTCATGCCTCTGAACGCATCCAGTGTGAGTTCCGGTGCATACATCTCACGGGAGAGACCGGATCTGCTGCCACCAGCCTGATCTCCAGATACAGATGCCGCCAGCGTTTTTTCATCAACTTTCTTTATTCTCTCTATGTGATCTACCAACATTCCCTCCAGCATAGTGTCCGGCTTTGCCAGTATCTCATCCACGCTGTACCTGTCCTTCTGAGCCAGGTGTGTGAGGAAGGAATAGTAATCTTTGTTGTCGTAGATTTCTTTTCCAAACTTAACTTCAAGTATTCCATTGAATTCCTTGAGACTCAGGTGCCCCCATTTGTTCAGCTGGTCAAGGAGTTCGTGGAACAGCTTTGTGAAGTTGGCACTTATCTGTTCATCGAGCAGTTCATCTTCGTAACGGAAGTTCGGATCAAGCTGCTCCTTCTTCACCTTTGTGGTCTTCGCATTGTCCTCGGACTTCAGCGTGAGCATGTGATCTATGGATGTCATGCTGAACGTTTTCACGATCCTCGGAGCGAAGAGAGGCGCAAGTATGGTGAGTATCTTATCCGGTCTGTCCTCTTTTATGATACTCTGAAGCTGTCCTGCAAAGTCAAATGCAGGTCTAAGCTTCTGCAGCTTTGCCTTGTGTATGATATTGTCCGATATGTTCTGCAGCTCCATGGTGCTGCTTATCAGACTTCCGTGCTTGATGATGGTCCTCTTGAGTTCAAGCTCAAGCTGGCTTATCTCCTCCATAGCTTTCAGGTTGCCCTTGCCCATATTATCATAGCTCGCCTTAGTGATCGCTTTGTCCACCAGAGCTTTGTTCTTGGCAAAGAGCTTCTGCTCGTCAGCGAACCATTTGCCGACGGTCTTCATATAATTCTCGTACTCCTCCGCGCCCTTGAACACGTCGATGGACAGAAGATTTACTATCTCATCCTTCTCGCGGATCAGCCTGTTCACCTCGCTATTGATCCTGCGCACGACCTCGATACCGCCACGGAAGTTCTCTCCAACGATCATCTTTTCCAGAAGAAGCTGCTGCACGTTGATCTTGCTCTCGTCCTTGATCTCCTTGGTGTCCAGATAGAATTCGATTCCATCCGCAGTGATGAAATACAGGACCTTGCCATCCACTATATGGCTGTCTATCAGCTTCACTCGTCCCGTCTTGCGCTGCTTCTTTCCCGGATCATAGAACGTGAATTCAAATGCTCTTCCATCGTTCTTGATCTTGTCAAATATATACATTATCAGGTCAGCCCTGTCATCTCCCGCGATCTCCACATCGAAATCACGGTCAAGGAGCTGCCCCATGAATTCCTCATATTCATCGTATGACACTTCACGCTCATTGAAGCTGTTCTCCTGAATAAAAAAACGCAGAATCGCCATGGTTATATAACCCATGTCCAGCTGTGCATAACGACCTTCCTTATACTGCGCAAATGTGGTCTCAGCCAGAACAAAAAACGGGTAATATTTCCTCAGATTCTGCATTCTTGCATTATGTTCTTCAATTATGTCATTTATCATCACGTATTTGAGTGCCATGTTTTCTCTATCTCTGTACTTTCCTGATTATAATAGATCTTATACCATATACTTTTCCTGATATATCTGCCCATATTCTGAGACACATATCTTCTCTATCCGCATATGGACACACAGATTTAGTATACCATGACACATTTGTTCACACAACGATATTTATCTTCCGTACTTCAGCTCATTTATCGATCTTCCACACACTGTCAACATGAATTCCGTGGCACTCTCACTGTTCTGTCCCACATCATTCAGCCCGACATATCCCGGCTGATAGCCCTCGCAGTCACCCTCTATCTGAAACTGGACTGTGACCGTCACCTGCTGCCCCTTATATGTGGCATTCCCTTCAAACTGCACTATCTGACTTCCGTCCGTCGCGATAAATGCCTGCCAGTGTTCATCGCTGCAATAGGCATCCAGACCATCCCCATAGGTTGTGTCTCCATCCGGGAATATCTTCTGTTCCTTTATATAATCTATCCTCTTATCCGGAAGATCGGCTGCATCTTTGCCGATCCCCGCCTCACCGATACCTGTCACGCACATGGACAATGTGAGTATGACTGCCAAAAGCTTGCAGAATTTGTTCTCCCTGAACTTCTCCCACCGCTTGATATTCAGTGCAAATGCAAGGATTCCTCCCACGATCGCACCACCCACATGCGCATAGATATCTATATTCTTCTCATTTGTATACAGAGCATATATGACCACAACAACTATGGATACCATCATATCTTTTCTGCTTGCTTTGTGAATTTTTCTTTTTATTAAAGTTGACTTTATAACACTGTTCCTTCTATTGTATGATTATATCAAGATATCTTGAACGAAATAGCAGCACATATGATTCCGAACACCGCCCCTGATGCTCCTATAGAGAAATGCATTCTGTCAGGATCAGTCATATGATACACATTCATGGATATGATCCCGGCAACAATTCCTGATACAAAGTATATGATAGTCGTCCTCAGGGAGCCAAGTTTTCTCTCCACCGTGGAGCCAAACATATATAGTGCAAACATATTGCCAAAGAGATGATCAAAGCCAGAATGCAGGAACATCGCCGATATAAGTCGTCCATACTCGCCATTCAGCTTCACGTACTGATAGTTGAGTCCACCGGTTCTGGAGTAATTGTCCACACCGATGCACATGATGCCAGCTATGACATTTGCCACTATCAATGCAATCGTAACTATAGGGATCATCCTCTTTATCTGTGGCTGCGGGGAAGCTCCACCGCCCATCTGCTCAGGTCTGATCACATATGCTGTGTCCTGGTCAATATCCTGCTCAAATCTCCCATAGTCATCATGTTCAAAGCCATAGCCGAAATTGTTTTCTTCCATATAATACTCTCCTGACAATGCCCTCCACGGCTGGCATCCACATACTGTTCATTGTTTTACACGATACACTGTTTTTCCACCTTGCAGTACCATTCTTCACACCTTTTTTCTTAGTCGAATACTCTCTTAAGAACCTCGTCCTCATACAGAACCTTCTTGGCAAGTTCTCTGTACTTCTCCTCATGAAGGTATGTGTGTCTGTGAGGCTTTATCTGTGGTGCCATGTCTATCGCCTTTGCGAAATCTTCTCTCTTGAGATCAAGTGTAGCTACATAATCCCAGAAACCGGTCTTCTCAAATATAGCATTTACCCTGACATATCTGTGATCCTGGACAACCGCCATGATATATGTGGCAATTCCCACCTGGATTCCATGAAGCTGTGGCTGTTCAAGCATCTTGTCAAGTGCATGTGAGATCAGGTGTTCGCTTCCGGATGTCGGTGTGCTTCCGCCTGCAATCTCATTAGCAACACCGCTCATGGCAAGGGAATCAAGAAGCTCCTTCAGGAAGAGGTCATCCTTGATCGTCTCAAATGGTGTTCTGACGAAGCTGTTCACCGCCTTCTTCGCGATCATAACCGCGAAATCATTCATCTCTGAATATCCAAGGTCTGACTCGAAAAGCCAGTCGTAGAGAGATGTGATCTTGGATACCATGTCGCCGATTCCTGAGTAAAGGAATCTCTCCGGTGCAGACTTGATTATCTCCGTATCCGCTATGATTCCGTATGCCATCCTTGCAGGCACCGAGGTACGGCGTCCATTTACCATAAGTGATGCGCTGGCGCTTGAGAAACCATCCGATGATGCCGATGTCGGAATACTTATAAAAGGAAGCTTTCTGAGATATGCCGCATACTTTGCCACATCAATAACCTTTCCTCCGCCGATACCCACGATCACCTGGGCCTTCGCATCTATATCAAATGCCAGCTTGATTATATCCTCTATATTGGTGGAATCCAGCTCTCTGTACTCCACAACTGTCACATTTTCCTTCTTCAGAGAATCCATGACCTGCTGTCCAAACATGTCTATGAGTCCATTTCCAAAATAAATAACAGCATTCTTCATCCCGGAAGCACTTATATATTTGCCCAGATCATTCAGGGTTCCCTTTCCGATCTTAAGAATGGTTGGTATTGCTATATGACTTCCTGCCATCTGTTTATCCTCCTAAATACATTTCTACCATTATACATTATATAATCAGCAAAAATAAACAGGACAATACACATTTTGTCTCATACCTTTACTTACCTTTCTAATTTCTAGCCATGTCTGCCTTATGCTGTTTTTATATCCTTTAAATTTCTTACAGCATCTTCATATTTTTACCCGAAAAACACATTTTCTACACAACTTCTCCAAAATTAGAACACATTTTCTCAGTATATTATTAACTGTAAACAGCGAGAGCGTAAGCGAGTTGTTTACATCCCCTTTTTCATAAACGACTGCAACACCCTCCCCTCACATAATGTAGTTGCAGTCACTCCCTTTTAATACAAAAAGAAGAGGCTGCCAGAGATGGCAGCCTTTTCTTTTTGTATTCAGATAATTTATAATTACTCACTTCTGAGCGCTATAACAGGATCCTTCTTAGCTGCAATTCTCGATGGGATAAGTCCTCCGATCAATGTCAGTATAACGCTGATGATTACCAGCATCACTCCACCCTTCCAAGGAAGCGCCGATACACCGGCAACGTTGATATAACTCTCTATCACCTTACTGATCGGTATATTGATCAGCACCGTCACGCCGATTCCTATGAGTCCTGAGAAGAGACCTATGATAAATGTCTCCGCATTGAACACTCTTGAGATATCCTTCTTTGAAGCTCCTATGCTTCGCAGAATACCAATCTCCTTTGTTCTCTCAAGAACTGAGATATATGTGATTATTCCGATCATGATTGATGAAACTATCAATGATATAGCCACAAATGCAATGAGTACATAGGTTATCGCGTTGATGATCTTGGTCACCGATGACAGCATGATTCCGATGTAATCAGTGTATGTGATCTCCTTGTCAGGATAATCCGCATTGTACTTGTCTATGAGCTTTGTTATCTCATCCTTATCCGCAAATTCTTCACAGTAGAGGTTGATTGAAGCCGGCTTTGCAAGCTCTGCATATCCAAGCTTTGACATGTTGTCCTCATAAGTAGATGTTGACTCCTGGAAGAAACCGTAACCCTTGAGCATATCGAAGATCTGATCCTTGGTCATGGATGCCATCTGTGCCTGCATGTCCTCAGTAACCTGACCTGAAGCCATAAGCTGCTGCATAACAGAATCCATATCCACATCATCCGCTGTCAGTTCCTTGCCATCTGAAAATGGCATTCCTGTAAATATGTCAGTATCAGGATTATCCATCTGAGCCTTGAGTACATCTGTCTTCTCGTTCTCTGAAACTATGTAATTGGCAAGCTCCGATGTGTAACCTATATATCCCGGCTGCATGGTAGTTGCATACGCTTTATCCGAAGCCCTGATTACTGCCGACACCTTTACTTCAAGGCCCCCGGCCACTGCAGACTTCAGAAAATCAGCATCAGAACTCATATCTGTGTATGTTCCATCATCATTCTTCTTGTACAGATCACCCGGAAGCACAACCTTAAACTTGAGATTAAGAAGGTCATCGTATGTAAACACCATCTGCTCAAGCTCCGGTGCCTCTCCGCCGGCAAGTATGGTTGAAACCATATCGCTCAGTTCTTTTGAATCCCTAAGTCCAAGAGTATACAGTGTAAAATCACTTATCTCGTTGTTCTTATCAACGACAAGTACAACCTCGTTCTTGTTCTCCGGCCAGTGTCCTGCCAGTACATCATACTGCTGCTTGAGCAGAGTGTCATTGTCAAGCATCTGTGTCCACATGTCCATTGATGATGAGCCGTAACTAAACGCCGACATGAAATCTGCCGTTGACTCCTGTGCCTCCGCCATACCTCCAAACCCCATGTCTGCCATTGTTGTGCTTGGATTTACCTGAGCAACTCCGCCATTTGCACTGTTCTCGTTGAACACATACAAAGGCGTGTCATACGTGTATGTTATATCACTTGTATACTTGGTGAAGCCGTTTGCATCGTCTTCTATATAATTCTTAAATGACTCAAGGTCGTTCTCCTTCACATCTGACACCATGGACACGAGCATGTCTCCCATGATATCTCCCGAATATATCTTGTCCTCGCCAGCGTGATTGTGATCTGAATCCTCCTCGTTGTTACCTACCATCTTTGAGAGCAGCTCATCGTAATCCATCGCTTTCTTCGTTATCTGCACTGGATATGTGGCAAGTGTCTCCTCCTGTACATCGTTGATATACTTCTGGAATCCAGACGATAGCGACAATATAAGTGCTATTCCTATGATTCCTATACTTCCGGCAAATGCTGTTAAGAACGTTCGTCCCTTCTTTGTCATGAGGTTGTTCAGACTCAGCGAGAACGCTGTGAACATACTCATGGAGGTCTTCCTCGGAGCATAACTTCCGTCATCATCCTTCGCCTCGTCCTCATCTGAAAACGGATTGGAATCATCTATTATATTTCCATCGAGGAGCTTTACGATCCTTGTTGAGTACTGCTGTGCCAGCTCCGGATTATGAGTAACCATAATAACCAGCTTGTCCTTGGCTATTTCTTTGAGCAGCTCCATGATCTGAACACTTGTCTCTGTGTCAAGTGCACCCGTTGGCTCATCAGCCAACAGAATATCCGGATCGTTTATGAGTGCTCTGGCGATGGCAACTCTCTGCATCTGTCCACCGGACATCTGGTTTGGTTTCTTGTGAATCTGATTTCCCAGACCAACCTTCTCCAAAACCTCCTTCGCTCTCTTTCTTCTATCTGCCTTTGATACTCCAGACAAAGTAAGCGCAAGCTCTACATTTGACAGTACCGACTGATGCGGTATCAGATTGTAGCTCTGGAATACAAATCCGACTGAATTGTTTCTATATGAATCCCAGTCTCTTGACTTGAAATCCTTTGTCGACTTGCCATTGATAACCAGATCTCCACTGGTGTACTGATCCAGTCCGCCCACTATGTTCAGAAGCGTTGTCTTTCCACAACCCGACTGACCAAGTATGGACACGAACTCATTTCTCCTAAAGTTCACAGATACACCCTTAAGTGCCTGAACAACTTCATCACCAGTGTGATAATCCTTCACGATATTCTTAAGCTGAAGCATTCTATCCTCCTTACAAAAATCATATTGTGTTCTATATGCATTACACTTTGATAGATTTGTCATTATTACTGGAAAATCATAGCATTTATTTTTTTTCAATGCAATTAAGGCAGGCTATTCTTTATAAATGTTTTATTTTCTATCGATAAGTTCAAACTAACTATATGTTGAACTTTTGGCTAAAAATTCTTTTATTTTCTTATTATATGGGGTATAATCAGCGTAAGTGGGTACGTTGTATCCAAATATAATTTTACGGAGGATTTTACAAATGTTAGTTTCAGCAACAGAAATGTTAAAGAAAGCTAAGGCTGGTCACTACGCAGTAGGTCAGTTCAACATCAACAACCTTGAGTGGACAAAGGCTGTTCTCCTCACAGCTCAGGAGCTTCAGTCACCTGTTATCCTTGGTGTTTCAGAGGGCGCTGGAAAGTATATGACAGGATTTGAGACAGTTGCAGCAATGGTTAAGGCTATGGATGAGTCACTTGGAATCACAGTTCCTGTAGCTCTTCACCTTGATCACGGAACATACGAAGGATGCTACAAGTGTGTTAAGGCTGGATTTACTTCAATCATGTTCGATGGTTCACACTATCCATTCGAGGAGAACCTTGCTAAGTCAACAGAGCTCGTTAACGTAGCTCATCAGCTTGGCCTCTCAATCGAGTGTGAGGTTGGTTCTATCGGTGGTGAGGAAGACGGAGTTATTGGTATGGGCGAGTGCGCTGATCCAGCAGAGTGCAAGACTATCGCTGATCTTGGTGTAGATATGCTTGCAGCTGGTATCGGTAACATCCATGGTAAGTACCCAGCTAACTGGAAGGGACTTAGCTTTGAGACACTTGATGCTATCCAGCAGAAGACAGGCGTTATGCCATTAGTTCTTCACGGTGGTACAGGTATCCCAGCTGACATGATCAAGAAGGCTATTTCACTTGGCGTTTCAAAGATCAACGTTAACACAGAGTGCCAGTTATCATTCGCAGATGCTACAAGAAAGTACATCGAGGCTGGTAAAGATCTCGAGGGCAAGGGATTTGATCCTAGAAAGCTTCTCGCTCCTGGTTTCGAGGCTATCAAGGCTACTGTTAAGGAGAAGATGGAACTCTTCGGATCAGTTGGTAAGGCTAACGACTAATTCTTTAACAGAACAATTAACAAATGTAACGATAAACTGTTCGACAACTTTCGGACAAGTATCGCTCACGTAAACTTAAAGGAACCCCATCACAGCTTGTATAAGCCATGATGGGGTTCTTATTTTTATATCATACATTCTACTAATATTAATGTCTAATCCTGATTCTCTGCCTTGTCCTTCTTCCTGCTGATCGTCCACCATATAGGAACTGATATCAGCATGAAAAATGCTGCTGCCACGCTGATCCATGCGCCGACTCCGAGTCTTGCATTTGCCGCTGCGTCAAGCTTGCCAAGATCTATCAATGACAGAACAAATTCAAATATCAATATTCCGCCAACAGCTATGGATATTACAAGATCTGCTATATAACAGCCCGCTTTGTTGATAAATGCACATATCACGTCTGCTATGAGAACTACAGCCACAATAAGCATGGATAATACATTTATCCCAAACACTCCAACTATGCTTCTGGCATCTGTACCCATATATGCATAAGGAATAAATACTGATACAACAGCCATGATAATGCCGATCAGGTTTAACATATTAGGTACATGTGTGGATCCCTTCTTCACATCACCAGGTATGTTCTGCCTGTTCTCATATCCCATATAACCCATAGGGTTGTTGTATGGCGTTGGCTGTACCGGCTGGCCGTACTGCGACTGTGGCTGGTATGGCTGCTGGGTTGGCTGACCATACTGTGGCATCTGCT
>ERZ779932.819-NODE-819-length-14194-cov-1.731947_pt1 | contig 14194 bp, 18 predicted proteins | sample MGYA00511064_ERZ779932 | MGnify/ENA primary metagenome ERZ779932 (study PRJEB29588, sample SAMEA1966821) | human gut metagenome | biome: human gut; feature: human-associated habitat; material: faeces | place: Denmark | collected 2008/2010 ...
ATTGTTCCATATATTCATTTCCGACTTCTTTCATTTTTAGCTTTTTGTTGTTATTCACTTTAATTTTTCCTCCTTATTGTTTTTCATGTATAAGTATATCAATCTATAAAAATAAAAACAAGCAATTTTAAAAATTACTTGTTTTTATTTTTAGAAAAAATTTTAATCTCCAACTTCAATTCCATTTGCTTCTTTTATATTCATATTTAATTGTTGTCTCTTTTGTTGAATTTCTTGTTGTTGAGCAGATAACCTTTGCTGAGCAGCTTCAATCATATTGCTTTTGATTTCATATCCTTTATTTATTATTCCTCTATATGTTCTTTTTCCTGTTTCCATAGTGTCTTTTACATATGTTGTAACTACTTTTTTTGAGTTATCTACTCCAGTTATAATCATTCCTCTAGTATCTTTTCCAAATTGTATAACATTATCTTTGGTCGTTTGTGCAACTTGAATTGCTTGAGCTTTCTTTTGATTAACTCCTACCAAAATTGCTTCTTTCCTTTTAGCAACTGCTTCTTTAGCATTTGCACTGTCAGTGAAATATAAACTTCATAGTGTTCAAATTGATTGCTCAGATTTGCTTGAAGCAGCCCAGCTGTTCTCAAAGCAAGTTCTAGAAGCTCGCTTTACAGAACCGGAGGCCAAAGCAAAATTTGATAGATTGGTAGATCTGGAACATAGAAGGTGGTTAATCGAAAGAGCTGTAGATGGTTGGACTGCACCTAAAGATGATAAGGGAAAATTGCTCCTTGAAGATTGTATTGTTCGAGCAAGCGTAAAAGATGCTGTTAATAGAACTCATCCATGTATGGTACGGGGCTCAGAAACATCACCTTTGAGTGCTCCTAAATACATGGAAGACAATCACGCTTTGTGGAATACAGGAGAAATTGATGGCAAATTAGATGAATTGGACAGAATGTCTATTGAACTACACCGGTGTTTCCGGAGTCATGCGGAAAAACTGAAAAAGGACAATTTATTCCAGAATCCAGATTTACTGTTTATTCAGAATTTGATTCCTACAGATTGTGATGAGGCAGAACGTGCATTCAAACAGTTCCAGTTTGCTTTAAAGAACATAATAAACGGAGTAGAAAGCTATAGCAGACAGTATGGCTATTACCAAGATATGTTTAAGAAATCACTTTCGTCGTTAAGTGAAGAAAGTAAAGCAAAAATTGAAGAAAGATTAGCTGTTATTGAACATGCATTTTTCCCGGTAATAGAAAGTAATCTATATCGCAATTATAAGGCAAATGATGAAGTGCTTATTGAAAAGATTCCGTTTATTCTCACTTATCACTACATGCCAGCGATTGCGATGGCTTTTGAAGATGGAAAGTATCAGAATGGTCGCAATGAGGCTGTTTTTGCAAATGTAGCAGCGGCTACTGTATTAAGCCCAGAAGTTATCAGATTCTTATACTGTTTTAATAAGTCCTCCGATATTGATCTCTTGATTCGGAAGCTCGATGCGATTCTGAATTATTTTGGCAAAAGGAATGTGCATTGTGGTATTGAAATGGTAGTTGCCTGCCTGAGTGAAGTCCCGAATAAAGAAAGGGAGAAACTGCAACGCGAACTGACGAAACTTAATAAGAGTTATTCGAAGGCTAATGGAAATGCCTGGTTTGAGAAGGATACAATTTATGATGTAGATAGTTATGCAGAGGCGGCGCAGCGATTTACACATTATCTAAAGGAGTTTCCTGTTGATCTCTATGACGGTGGAAATCCGCTCTTCCCTTCCGCATATGATAATGCTATGTTCATCGGCTGCATCACAGGATTAGACATTCCGTACTTCGAGTTTGATTGGAGACATAAGGAATTCGCTAAACGAATTGACTGTGAGTATTTGCGGTATGTTAAAGATGCATCATTTATTAGAATCAGAGATATGTTTGCGCTGATGAATGCATCTGATAACAGATTTAATCTTCCTGAGTTTGCCGATGATTACGAAGCATTGTGGAAGATATACACCGGAGAGTATTTAAACTTCAAGAAATTTGAGAATGGTGTGGGAAATTGGAATCGTCTTTGTATGTGTCTGGATAAGTATGAGTCTGACCAAAAGCCTTTGGCAAAGATGACGGTCAGCACATCTGATTCACCATCATATAAAACTTTGACATACTTCTTACCAGAATTCTGTTTCACAACAGTAAAGATGTTGATTCAAAAGTTGATGGAATATGGTATTGCTGAGAAAGAATCAAATATCATGACCCATACCAGCGATACTTGTAAATTAGAGTTAAGAATCAATGGTGAATATGAGCAGGCTCTGAATGCAGTATTCATCAATCCTCAGCTGTTACTGCCATATTATGGAATTGATGTGCGTAAGTACAAAGCATACAATTCTGACTATGTTGAAATCAAGTGTAATAATCTTACTGTTACAGATGCGAATCTTGATGTGGATGGTACTGGCCGTCAGAAATTTGCGTTTGGTGTATTACAGCAGCTTGAAAAAGAGCATTTCGTAAGTCAGCTGAAGCAGAATGCAACGGATCCTAGACTTGTAAGTTTTGTATATTCATCACCAAGAATCAAAAAACTTTTAACCAGTGCAGGAGAAATCCTCGAAGTATATGCGTACTATGATGTTCTGAAAACGGGATATTTTGATGACGTAGCAAGTGGTTATGAGTTCAGTTGGGAGTCTGGCGGTGTTAAGAATGAGCTGGATCTTGTTCTCACAAAAGGATTCAGAAGCATTATTGTTGAATGTAAGGCTGTTGTGGAGTTAAAGCTAGATTACTATCATAAACTTCATAGTATTGCGGATCAGTTTGGTATTGGAACAACCAAGGTGCTCTTAGGCAATACATATGCACGTTCCAATGCAGTGGCAAATGAACTTAATACTATGCAGAGAAGCAGAGGAAGTCAGCTGCATATTAAGACCATCTCCAGCGAGGATAGAATCATTAACATAGGCCAAACCCTCAAGAATTTGATGGAAGAAAGCTAATATTTGTTACCGGTGGATGGATGTCCATCCACCGGTAATTATGAATCAGAAAGGAGACTTTATGTCAGAGGATAAATATAATCCGATACCGGTTGACACTTCCGATGTTATTCTTCCGGAAGAATTGCTGGCACTCACTGAGAAAATTGCTGAAAATGTTCATGATGTTTGGGCAGTAGGACGCATTGCAGAAGGATGGACATACGGTCCGGTTAAGGATCTGGAAAAGAAAACCACGCCACAGATGGTAGCTTATGATGAACTGCCTGAGGGTGAAAAAGAATATGATCGTAATACGGCATTAGAAACACTGAAACTTATTGTGAAGCTCGGATATTCCATCAAAAAACAATGACACATTAATAAACAGAGGTAAGAAATATGCAGGTGTTTGAAAACTTTATAAGCTACAGACGAAGGGAATCTATGCTTGAAGTTAAGAATATATACGATGCCTTGCAAACAAAGGGGGGCGACCTTTTGTGATGTGTATAGTCTTGGATCCGATGAATTTAATCAGGATTTAATTACAGCTATTGATAATTGTATAAACTTTATCTTGGTTCTGGGTGCACATTCGATGGAGCGATGCTCAGATGATGAGGATTAGATGTAAAATTACTCAGTTAGCATTTTAAGGTGGTAAAGGAATAGAAAATAATACGGTGGATGAAAGATCCCAATGCTATTGAAAACTAATCAATGGCATTGGGATCTTTTTATTCACCCTAAATCTTTTGCGAGAGTTGTATGAGATGATTATTTTACAACAAGGAAGGGACGGCTATGAGTTCACATAAGAACTTGGAGCATAACTCCCCCACCTAAGCTGGCTAATAGCTCATGAGATACTTATCTCACAGGAGCGACAGAGAGTTTTCTCTTCCAAAAGGAACAGAGAACTCCCCCCCTCCGGAGAATGGAATTGTCCATGAGACAATTAACTCATTGAAGGAAACTTCGAAAACGGAACCTTGAAAACTCCATAAGAAACATGCCAAAACGCCTAGTTATCGAGGCGTATAGTTCGATAACAGCGACCATTGAGCGGCTGAAGACCTCTGGGGAATGTGACACCAATCGTTGCACGGTAATCAAACAATCAAATTTACATAGATGCAAAGGAGAATTCAACCATGAAAAAATATAACTATTCTAACGAGATCGCAAACGTTGTTAAGCAGTTCCTGACTGACGTTGACTGGCATTACTCTTTTGACGAAGAGCGTGGCATTTTCGATTTTGGTCTGAGAGTGAGAAGCAAGATTCAGAAGATCAAGTATCTCATCCATGTCAAGGAAGATGAGATGGTGGTTTATGGTATTTGCCCGATAGGAACTGATTGTGATGATGAAAAGATGATGGTTCAGATGGCTGAATTCATCTGCCGTGCAAACTTTGGACTGGAGAACGGATGTTTTGAGTTCGACTTCAGAGATGGGGAGATTCGCTATAAGAGTTTCATCGATTGTGACAAGGTGCTTCCTTCCACTGAGGTTGTAAAGAACAGCATTTATCGTACCGCAGCAATGTACAAGCGTTATGCTGCCGGAATTACTTCTATCATCTTTGCCGGAAGTTCTGCCAAGGAGGCTATTGCCATGTGTGAAAAGTCTCCTGAAGAAGAACTTCGCAGCATGCTTGCAGAGATGGGCGAGGACGCTGGCGACGGTGATGTTGCTGATATGATTGCTCGTCTTGCAGAGAGACTGGGAATCACAAGCGAAGAGGAAACTGCAACCAGTGAGACTGCATCTTCTGAAGATGCAGCAGAGGTTCACGTAGATCTGTTTTGAAGTAAGAATACTTACAGGCATTTGCATCGATACACATCTGCGTTGCTTCTGAAACCAGATGGCGTGGAATCTCATTGCACATGTGCCTCATGCCTTTATAACTGTTGTAGGCCTGCTCCTCGTGCTTTGTACTGCGAAGCACACGGTCAATCAGTGTGACCATTGATTCGCCAAATACGCTCGCCCAGCGCCGATAATAAGCACCATCGTGAGCGTTCAGTTCCTTGTAGTACTGGTGATGTTCAGGCATATGTGCTACATCTGTAATGTAACGTGGAAAATCTTTGTAGGAACGAGGATGCCTGCATATAAGACGGTTGTTTTCGTCGCAGATCCTGATTTCCGACATCGTTGCTTTCAGGATTGCAGGTTTGCCATGGTATGTGTACAATACAGAATAATAGTGACCATCATACTCAAGATGATAATTATCCGGTACACGTGCATAATACCTGTAATCACAAAGCGCATAGCAGCCTCCCGGCAGAGGACGCGTCTGCGGTTTGTCATAGGTTTTAAACGCGTACATCCTTGTTTTACGGATGTCAGATTTCTGGCGGAATTCATCCTGGTTGATGGCTGCTATTATTTTTTGTGTTGCCCTGTTGAGTTCTTCCAGACTTGTATAGATATCCTTTTTCAGCCGTTCAATTAAGTGGGTTTCGAGAAATCGCACGTGATTTTCAACAGATGGTTTTCCTTTTGGTTTACGCGGTGGTGGTGGAACCACAATGACATTGTAAAAGTCCTCAAGGTCAGAAAACGCAGAATTCAGTGTAAGTTCATCCTTTGAATGCTTTGTAACTGCTGTCTTAAGATTATCCAGAACAAGATACTTAGGAACTGCCTGGTAATACTCCAGCGCATGTACAACACCGTTGATGAAGCTTGGAAGCTTTTCGTCCAGAAAAATCTCAGCATACACACAACTGCTAAAGCCCAATGTAGTGGTAAATACATGAACCTTGCGAATTTCTCGGGTAGACGGATCTGTTAATAAATCCGGCTGATCCCCAGCCCAATCAATGTACATCTTTTCACCAGGAATCCGCTCGACCGGCATCGAGACTTTTTCCAACCCGAGATTTTCATGGAGGAAATCCCGATACAACTTGTAAAACTGAGACAGTTGATAAGCATCAGGATGAGCTTCCTTGTATTCTAACCAAAGAAATGCAAGATCAGGATGTTTCATTGCCAGCATACGTTGATGGGTCGCGTGGAAATCCGGAGGAGGCTTTTCTACTTGTCTTAGATTTTCAGGTGGGTAGAATAATGCTTATACTTTTGCTGGTTTCATTGTTTTAAGATCATCAAGGGTAAGACCTGTTTCCTTAAAACGATTCATAATGAGTGTGACAGTACTGTTTCCGATACCATAACGTGATTTTGTGGCACGGTATCCAATACCACTAAAGCGTAATTCGATCACGCCGATGATTGTTGAGTAACTTTGCATACATTTGCTCCTTTCTCAACTGCTGATGAATAAGTTACATCATTCAGTATATAGAAAGGCGCACCGTTTGTTCAGAATATATGCACCGTTTATTTCAGAATGAGCGCACCGTTTGGCCGGAATTTGCAGTTAGTTCCCCCTGGCTGACTAAGGATAAGGGGCTGTAATCATTTAAATAGAAAGAACAAAGGGGGTGACAAAATGAGCAGCAAGGAGTTAGGCGTTGTGGGAAGAGGTATTGATTCTTTCTAAAAATACCTTGTATCGGAGGAAGTGCGGATAAGGAGGAAAAAGTAATGAAAAAACAAATGTGCTTTGAGGGAAAGATCATTTCGATCAGAAGGAATGCGAAATCGGAGAATTGGAAAGAAAACACAAAAGAGGGGGAGAACAATGTTTTGAATTTCTATTGGGAAAGGGGGGATAAGAAGATATGGCTGTTTTCACAGAAGTATACACCTGGAGTTCATGAACAGTTCAGGAATGGGATGCGGGATTTCGACATAAGAAACTTTAAAAAGTGGAAAAGAAACCCTAGGCTGGATAAGACCATCGATAAGATCCCGGTATATGTGGCATATGCTATCCGAGAGATAGCGTGAGGAGGTGATATAGAGACAACTTTTTTAACCGACAGGAGAAGGAAATAATTTTTCAGCAAATTTATATTACAGATGTTAACAACCAAAAACAAAGATGGAGGATTTTTCTTATGAAGAAGATGGATGATGCAGCAATGATTAAGGACACCGAGACGATGCCGAAAGGTACGTTCAGGGGCGGTGAGCAGATTATGCCAACAGCATATGTGGCAAATGGTTCATGCAAATACAACAATAATACTTCTCCGGGCTATTCGTCGGCCTCAAAACCTGTAAACAAGAGTTGTGCTGCAAATAAGAGTATTCCGTCTGTCAAGATGTGTGGCGGTGGAGAAAAAGAAGCGTATATGCTTCCAAGAGGCATATTCAGATCAGATGAAATGCGTGTAGCACATTACTTTTCATCTGGATAAGTGTAGCAAATTCAGAAGATCTCAGAAGAACACTCGGCGTATGAAGGGAGGTTATTGGCATGGAAGGAATTATAAGTGTTGCAACAGTAGTACTTATACTAGTGTACATTGGCGTAGCGATTTGGTTTATCTGTAAAAGGAAAACCATACAGGGGTCGGTTGGTGCTTCTGCAGGATTCCTTTGTGGAGGACTGATTATTATTCCTATAGCTGAAGCGATAGCCACTTTTATCTGCTGGGTTATTGTAATAGGTATTGTTCTGTTCATTATTGGGGCAATATTTGGGGGATGATTGAGGAGGAAGATTATGAGAGCATTTTCACAGGCCACAAGAGCAGATTTTGAAGAATTGGACAGCATTCTTGCTGATGGAAATCTGCGTGTTTATAACAACAGAGAACTGCCAGAAGGTTGCAACCCAGATAGAGTAAGGATCGGGTTTGAAAAGGATGGAGATATTTATACGCTCTATATCGATAGAGGTATCGAAACCAGTATTAGAGACTGTGATTTTGCTCTTTGGATTGATAAGGGAGAAATAAGGTTTGTAGGTCTCGATGATCTGATCATATTCTTCCGTTCAGTAGCTCCTTTGTTTAAAACGGCAGAACAAGATGATGGCAATACAGAGATGGTTTGTATTGAAAATACAGCTGTTGAAGTAAGGATTAATCACGGTTGTGAATCTGCAGATTTGGCTGACGGGTCTGCAATAGTAGATCGTCAGAAGCTGCGGACTATTAATGAAGGAAGAAAGCAAAATAAGGAAGTATGGCCAGAGGAGATAGCGGAGCAATTAAAAAATCAGATTTTTGGCCAGGACAAAGCTATAGATGCACTTGCTGAAGGCATCGCAATCAACCAGATGAAAAGCGAAGACAAGGTATATGTTGCTATGTTTCTTGGACCGCCTGCATCAGGGAAGACAGAGACCGGAACAATACTTGCTAAGGTTCTCTCAGGACTTTACGAGAGGGAATATGGTTTTATTAAGATAGATGCTAACACATATAAACGCGAACATATGATTCAAAACATTCTTGGCGCGCCGCCAAGCTATGTAGGGTATGGAAAGGCAACCGTTATGGATCCGATTCGTAAGAATCCCTATCATGTGGTTCTTATTGACGAGGTTGAAAAGGCACATGAGGATCTGTTGGTGGCATTGATGGAGGCTTTAGATACAGGATATTTATCAATGGCTGATAACTCTCCTGATATTGATTTGAATAAATGCATTATTCTGTTTACTTCCAACATTCCGGTTGATATGGCAGCCTATAGCTCTGTATCAGAATATGACCGGAACGAACTGTGCAAGGACATATTCACGAAGCATTGTGGGAGACCTGAAATAAGCCGGCGCATTAAAGACTTCATGGTGTTTGTTCCAATATCTGAAGATGCTGAGGTAGACATTATTATTAAATTCGCCAGAAGAACACTGGCAGATTATGGCGCAGTACTTGTTCATATCGATGAACATTTGATGGCGGATTTTCTGAAAAGCAAAACAAAGTATGGGGCATCGGAGATATCGAATCGTGTTGCTAAAGCTATTGGCCGTGCAATGATAAAGTCACATAACAGATATTTGATAAATGGAAGGAAAGTATCCGTTAAAGGGACTCCTGAAAACATAGAGTTTGAAGTAATTGAGGGGGGAGAAAGAGAATGAGAACAATTATAGACATTATAGAGGATGGTGTCGTTTGCCTGGCAAAAGGTATAGGCTGGATACTGGGTTTTGGCTGCGAAGAGGAGGGGAACGATATGAATGTGAGACTGGAAAAAACGGCTGTTTATAATGGAGTAGCAAATACTTCGGTAACTGTATCTGATAATATTCTTGATGAGTTTCGCAAAACAGTCGGAAAGTGTCGCCCTGAAACGGGAGGAATGCTTGCTTGCAGTAACGACATGAATATAATTGATACCTGGTGTTTTGACAGGAAATCTGTAAATACTTCTGCTTCATATTCATATGATGTTCAGGAAATGAGTGAACAATTCAAAAAATGGAAAGAGAATAACATAAAAAGCGTAGGGTTCGTGCATTCTCATCCTTCATCTTATCGGCATCCTTCATATGATGACATAGCAACTGCTCGGGCATTGATGAAGTTCTTTAAAAATGATTTCTTTTATCTCCCTATCATAATAAGTAACAAAAAAGGGTTCTTTACAATGTATTTCTTTGTTGTGAGACAGGTTGGACTTCATCTGAATGTTAATCTGGATTACGTTCAAAAAGCGACTGCTGACGGATATGAATTTATTCCGTTCAGGCACTGGGAAGAAAATTACATTATCAAGGATGTTGAAGAATACTATAACAGAGTCAATGGCGGAGAAGATGAGCCTGAAAGCATTGATGCAGGTGTAGCAAAAACCATATCAGACAGACTTGTAGCAAGGCCTGTTTATACTCAGGGGAATAAACCAATAGATACTAAGCCCTTTGCCCCAACGTATGCTTTGGCCAGACCGATTAGTTATTATGGTATGCCATATGGAAGAGTTATTATAAAGGAGGCCCAGATGAAAAAAACGGAAACACCACATGCAAAACAGGCTGTCAATAATACGGATTATTTCAAACGGTTGGAGGGAGTATACCCTGAAAAAGTGCTTGATAAGGTAATCGTGTGCGTTGGAACCGGTGGTGCAAGAACTGTTCTGGAAAATATGGCAAGAAATGGATTCCATAATTTTATACTCATAGATGGCGATAAAATCTCTCCCTCGAACATTGCGACACAGGGAGTGTTTATTTCAGAAATGGGCATGTGGAAGACAGAAGCAATCAGAGTCAGGATAAATGATATCAATCCCGATGCTAATGTGATCTGTGTAAACCGCTTCCTGAATGATGATTTTACTGATGATGAGTTTAGGGAGTGTCTTCGTAATTTTCAGGGGAAAGTGTCAACGGATTATCTGGTTCTTGGGTGTTGCGACACGTTTGAGGGGAATAGAAGAAGCTCGGAATTAAGCCTGAAATATGGCTTGCCTTATATTGGAGCCGGAATGTACCAACAGGGGCTGGCTGCGGAAGTTATTTTTACATATCCGGGAGTCACACCATCGTGCCCACGATGCATGCTTAGAAGCCGATATGAAGCTTACGAAGAAGAAGGGTATAAAAATGATGTGACTTCAGCTGGATGTCCAACTTTTGCGACTGAACGTTTAAATACGTTGATTGGGTTTATCAGCATTATGATTCTTATGTATGGGGATGCCCCGGAGAGTCCGTACAACAAAATGCTCGATGAAGTAAAAGATCGTAATTTTGTTTGGATCAGGATGTCACCGTATCTCAGTAAATCGGAACTGGGTATTGGAATATTTGACAGGGTTTTTGGAGCGCCTGATACATCTAAGTACACATTTATGGATGAGGCCTTGTGGATTCCACAGCATCCGGATTCACCGGAGTTCGGAGAGAAGCCATGCAAGCTTTGCGGAGGAGTAGGAGATCTCAGGAGACTCAAATATAAGTGGGCAGACACGCGGAAGATAGAATATAGGTAAATATGTTGTGATGCAGCCTGCCCGGTGACTTGTTGATAATACTGGCAGGCTGTTCATGAAAAGGTGACTATGTGAAAGACTGACGAGAGGTTATTCGATAAAATTGGGCAAGGAACAGAAATGGGGTGCTGATATGAGAAAATTTGTAGAGTGGAATAATGCACAGTTCAATGATTTGAAACGAAAACTTCAGGATGGACTATGTCATGTGTTTAAGAATTGCGAACTTCCGGCTTGCTGTAGTAAACGTACCTGTCGCATAGGGTTTGAAAAAGACAATGGAGCTTATACCCTTTTGATAGATTCGGGGATCACGTGTTCAAAGACAAAAGGTGGGATTCAACTGGCACAGTTTAAGCAATTACTATCAGCTGGTGAACTGATATTCATTGATTTTAATGATTTAAAGGTTTTTCTAAAAAGCCTGGGCTTTCTTTATGAATAGGGGGAATGTTTAAAATGGGAGAATATGTATGGCTGATTGTTGGCGTAATAGCTGTGGTTGCAATATCGAAAATAATCTATCAGATATACAAGAAGAATACGGGTGAACGAGGAGCTTATCGGCAGACAGCAGAATCATCGTCCAATTCGAATTCACAGCTGCCTTCAAATCCGAATGAATTCGGACCCGTGAATTACTATGCAAATGCCCGCCATAACCAAAAGGATAGGTGGTTTCAGTTCATGTACCGGAAAGTTAATGGCGAGTGGCTTACTTATATCCTGCGTATGCCGAGCCTGAATGGTAGAAACGGTGATCTGCACCTTACACACAGATACAAAAATGAAAACACATACTGGATCTGCTATGATCCACAACCAAGGACACTGGAGGGGGCTCAGAGCGTGAGCAGAGCATGGAGTGACAGGGAATTGGAGTATATTGCAACGGGCGTTCCGTTTGAAAAACAACGCTGGTAGGGAGGTGAATGGAATGAAAAGATGTCCGAATCCAAACTGTGATTCAGCTTTGACCAGGCAGTCAGGATTTGTGGTCTTGCTCATGGATCGGATGCTTGGATTGAAAATGCGGAGAAGCTTCTTAAAGAAAGGTATGGCATTAAAGATGTTATCGCTGTTAGGGAAGATATATACAATGTTTTAGCCGAGCATGATGTTGACAGGAATACAGCTATTGATATTATGTTGCGGGTTGGCAGGGGGAAAAATTTGTCTGAGGACATATATTCCTTTCTCAAAGACCGGAATATTCCGGAGTACTATATAGAAAGCTGCCCAAAAATAAAATACCTGTTTCCATATGCTCATGCTGCAGAGTATTGCTATATCGCATTCTGCCTTAATTGGTTCAAATGCCATGATATGGTGCAATACTTTGTAATCTGGCAGATGCATCACGAAGTCCGTATTGCGGAAACAGAGAAGCAGTATGGACAGAAATATCCGGAAATGATTGTTCAATCTCAGAGAGAAAGAAACAGCTTTTCAAAATGAATTATACGGGGCTCATCCCGAAGCGATAATGCCGTTCAATTGACTTGCTGTTATCTATCATAAAGGATGTATGTGACATGGAAAGCAAAATTATCACCTGTGGATGTAATGGAGCAGGGAAAAGCACACTGGGGCAAGCTCTCGCTGAAAGGATGGGATACATTTTTAAGGATATAGAGGATTATTACTATTTTGAAAAAGACGATTCAGGTGTATACTTATATAAAACCTCCAGAACTAAAGATGAAGTGTCCGGATTGCTGTTAAAGGACTTTCAGAAATATAAGTAGATTATATTGGCAGCACGGAAGGGCGACTACGGGAGGGCTATAGAAGAACAGTTTTCAATAGTGGTACACATTCGCGTACCATTAGACATCAGGATGAAAAGGCTTCATGATAGATCATTTCAACTTTTGGGTTACCGTATGCTGAACGGTAGGGATTTGTATGAGCAAGAAAAGAAGTTTTTTAAGAAAGTAGAATCTAAAACAGAAGAAGACGTGAAAGTGTGGCTGGCCAATATGCGAGTGCCTGTGATAGAGGTAGATGGATTGCTTAACGTTAGCAGTAATGTGGATTACATCATAAAGGAGATTAAGGAGAATGAGAATGTTTGACAATGCACCTTTAACAGATGAGGAACTTCAGATTTTTAAGTATCATATAAAAGAGGCAAAAAGAGGATCCTTGTTATCGTTTATGGCAAATGATAAATGTATTGCAAATGCTCTTTGCTGTGTAGGAAGTTATAGAAGACAACCGCGTTGCGGAACATTTGTCAACAGAATCAGTGATAGACTCACTAAAGCAGTGCATAGAGAATTTACTGAGGAGGAATTGGAAAGTATCGTTCGTGTCTGTTTAGACGATGAGAATAATAACGAGACAATTAGAACCATTCTGCCGGAGGAGATTGTAAAGAAGCTCTCTGTATGGGTTCCTGTTTTTATAAGTCGAAATAAAAATTTTCTCAAAGACTTTTTGAATGATTGAAAGCCAATGTATCGACATGTTTACGTAGACAGGAATATCCCCGAAAACGGCCTGAAAATGCCCTTGACCAGTTACCGCAAACGGGCAAACAGCATAAATTTACCCGATTTTACAGTTGATATGTTTTCTTTAACAGGCACAGCTCCATTATCACGAGTTAACACTATGTACACAGCGAGTTGACGACATGGATATTATCAATACTGTCAGCTCGTGCCATGTGGAGACGGTATGTCTTTTGTCCAAACTCCTCGAGACGAAGCACCATGTGAATGTGAAACTGGATATGGATGAGATGGATTTGACAGCTACGGAGTCTTGACAGTGTGAGCGGAAGCAGGTACTACAGTCAGCTGATGGAGAAAAACCAGATCGGATCATGGATCGAACTGCTTTACAGAAACGGACGATGGAAGGCTGCTCTTTTCAGCAGACTATACGGATATGGAAAACCTTGTGACATGGCTTATGACATTTGGAGCAAAAGTAGAGGTGCTTGAGTCAGAAGAAGTGCGGGACATTATTCGCAGGAATGCGGAGGAAACATTAAAAATCTATGAAGAGGAGGACTTGGAGGGAGTGTAAGGGATATGGCTTTTGACTACAAGAAGGTGTTATAAGTGACAGGATGGATTGTAGCAGGAGTAGTGATGATAGTTGTGGGCATACTTATATATTGCAGTCGAACAAAGGAGACCCCAGCAAGAACTGCCGAGACAACACAAAGAACGACACCCCTGCAGACAAGAGTGGTGCCACTTTCTCAAAAAAATGAAACGGGTCCGATGGTCTACTATGCAAATGATAGGCATGGTGGCAAGGATAGAGAATATCGTTTCAATTATAAAAAAGTTAATGGATCCTGGAGAGCTTATATACTTCGAATGCCTAGCCTAGGGAATCGTTCGACAGATGGGCATGCGACTCATAGGCTCTGGGG
>ERZ779932.849-NODE-849-length-13935-cov-1.957061_pt1 | contig 13935 bp, 13 predicted proteins | sample MGYA00511064_ERZ779932 | MGnify/ENA primary metagenome ERZ779932 (study PRJEB29588, sample SAMEA1966821) | human gut metagenome | biome: human gut; feature: human-associated habitat; material: faeces | place: Denmark | collected 2008/2010 ...
TTAATAAAAGAGCCGCCGCTATACCGATCTGTACCCGTATCCTTACATACAAGAATAACAAGGAAGCAATCAAATACCCCATAGCGATCGACTGCAAAGTATTTGAATACAAATAAACCCGGTCCGGGTCCAAAGCCAATAAATTACCTTGGCACATCATACCGAAGACCCAAAGCAGTAGCACCCGTTTCCCGATCCGCCGATATACCGCCATCTTATCGGGCATATCCTTATAACGAGACAAAGAGAAAGGCATGGAAACTCCCGCCATGAATAAGAATAAGGGCATCACGAGATCCCACGTAGAAAATCCCTCCCATTCCACATGCGAGAATCCCCACATAAAAGAATTAAACCAAGGCATATCAATCGCATGGGCCAGCGGATGCAACACCATCTCCAACACCACTAAGCAAAAAAGGTCGAAGCCACGGAGTACGTCCAATGACTCCAACCGATTTAATTTCTTCTTCTCCATCCGTCTATTATACTTTCAAGAAAATACGTTGGCGATATAAGAAATACAAGAATCCCCAACAAACAGCGATATATGCGATAGCGCTAACCAAAGGCTGGGCGGTCTCGGGCATCAATTTCGCCAACCCTCCGAATATAGCCTCGGAAGTATAGGAGAAACGGATGAAACGCTGTGCCAAATAGATCGTAATAGAGTTCATGCCGATCACGGTAAAAAACAAGGTCCATTTACGCCACCCCAATACATCTATGATATAGAAGAACAAAGCAAACATCCAAACGGAATAAGCACCTACCACACAGACAAAAGAGCTTGTCCATAGCTTCTTATTGATAGGGAAGACCAAGCTCCATAACAAGCCGACGATCAACAATACAGCTCCCGCTCCTACTAAACAAAGCACTTTATTTCGGTCGGTCAGCCCCTCTTTCCGTAACTTAATCCATTCACCAGTGAACATACCCAACATTGCCGTGGCAATCGCAGGGACGGTGGAGAATAAACCCTCCGGATCAAAAACAGTCTCGTGCAAACGTCCGGGAAGAAACAGGCGGTCAATATACCCTACCAAGTTTCCCTCGAGCGTGAATGGCCCCGCTCCACCGGCGTCCGGCACAGGCACAAAAGCCATCGCCAGCCAATAGCCAACCAAAATAAGAACCGTTATCCCCGCACGCACTTTCCAACCGAAACGGACAAACAACAAGGCTGCGAACATCCATCCCAACCCGATACGCGCCAGCACGCTCGCACAACGCAGGTGGTCAAATTCGAACGACAATAGCCCGTTATATACCAATCCCAAGAAAACCAAGGTAATCCCCCGACGGACGATCTTCTTATAAATCGCCCCTTCCGTCATACCTTTTCCTCGTTGCTTCTCTAGTGAGAACGGAAACGAGATACCCGCAATAAAGAGGAACAATGGGAAGATCGTGTCGTGATGCGCCAATCCGTTCCATTCCACATGTTCCATCTGCCCGGCTATCGCCTGAAAAAAAGGATTCGGAAACAATGTCGCCAAAGCGACAAATAAAGAAGCACCGCCCATAATAAAGAGCATGTCAAAACCCCTAAGGGCATCCAATGATTGCAACCGCTGGGGTTGTTGTTTTTGTTTTTCCATATAATCTATTTACATTTAAAGTCAACACAAATATACTAAAACTCGCCCACATACGGATGGGATTTAACATAAAGACACCCCTAATCTTTCCCCTCGCATTCCTAATTCCGGTGTTAGATTATCGACCAACTCCGCATGGGTAATCCCGCAAAGGGTCGCATAGTCATAGTCTAAACTTATATCATTGAGTTGGTTCAAATCACTGAAATACAATACCGGATAAACATTCCAATCCTGCTCTAGCTGATCGATAGCCAATCCTTTAAACAGTTCTTTTTTCCCTTGGAAATAGGCTTCTAACGTAGATATCAATAAACTTTTCCCAAAACGGCGAGGACGACTCAGAAAGTAAGGCTTACCTTTCGTCACCAATTGGTAAATCAAGGCAGTCTTATCCACATATAAATAGTTCTCATTCCGAATATTTTCGAAACTCTGTATTCCTATCGGTAATTTACGCATAGTCGTCATAACCTTTTTTCTTACCACACCTGTTGTTGAACAAAGATAGAACTTTTTTCCGGAACAAGTCTCCGATTATAGTTTTCATTCTATGAAATACTCAATTTTTTCTACACTAATAGAGGGCGATATTTTACTTTCCATAAGCTGGAAGTAGAATATCGCCCTCTATTTTACAAGACAGTTTGTCTATGAGTAAGCACTAGATCTAAGGCATACAAATATTTCACTGAGTAAGATCACCTCATAGCCTTAGCAAAAGCTCTAATCGCATAATGAATAAAATAATAAACAGCCTTATACACCGGCAAATCCATCTCATTTCTCAAAATGTTCCACTGCCAACGCATGGCTTTTAATTTATTCGAAGAGACCGAATGGTCACTAACTCGGTAAAGAGCCGTCACCGTATTTGTGTTCTGCGCTTTATACCCTTGCTTTAAGATAGAAAGCCAACATACATAATCCTCATGCCCAATTTCCTTGAAAAATATCTTTCCCGTCAAGGCTGAATCATACATGGCTGTCAAGCATCCTATACAATTCCCTTTCAATAACAAAGGATAATCAACCTCACAAGGAGCTATTACCTCACGCCCGCATCGCTCTCCGCCTAGACTTACTTTCTCATAGTTAGAGAAAACAATAGCGACCTCAGATTTCTCAAAGACTTTTAACTGATCGCTTAGCTTATTCGGTAACCATATATCATCGCTATCCAAGAAAGCAATATACCGTCCTTTCGCTTCCTTTATTCCCATATTACGGGGTAACGTAGGCGAACCGGATGGTTTATCCGTCCGTAAATATCGAATACGGGAATCTATTCTCGCATACTTTTGAATGATTGAGAGTGAATCATCACTAGAACAATCATCCACAATAATCATCTCCCAATCCCCAAACGATTGAGCCAATACGGACTCAATCGCTTGGGATATAAAAGAAGCCGCATTATAACACGGGGTTATAATGGATACAAGAGGCAACACGTTAAATACAAATGATTATTTAAATAAATAACGTTTCAACTTAGCGAATGCCTTAAGCGAACGTTTCAAGTCTGAAGGATTACGCAAACCGACTCTCAGCCTGTGTAAAATGTAACTGGCACGTAAATAATATTTCTTCCGTGCCCTATTACAGAAATCAACCATTTCCCCTGCGGAAAGATCCGGTAAAGACAATACGGTGTTATGTGTACCATCCGGCAAACAATACTTCTCATAATCCGTCTCTATATAGTTATTTTCCCTCGCCCACTGATAAGCCTCCGTACCGGGATAAGGTATCAACGGGAAAAACTGGGCGGTATCCGTATTCAACCTTAACGCTAACCGAAGAGTCTCTTCCATGGTTTCCCGGGTTTCGCCTTGGTTACCGACCATATAACAAGCATGTATTAACAAACCCGCCTTTTTAGCGTTGGCAACATACTGATAGAAATATTCCACCTTCGTTCCTTTCTTGATGTTATCCAATATCTGTTGGCTACCACTCTCTATACCCGGAATAATCAAACGACATCCGGCCTTTTTCATAGCCAACATCGTTTCCAAATCAAGGTCTACACGAGCATTACATAACCATTTCAGCCGTTTATTCAATTTCTTTTCCACTAACAAACGACAAATGTCCAATACTCGCTTCTTATTGGCTGTAAATGTATCATCTTCGATTACTACCTCTTTCACATCTGGGAAATTAGCGGCAATGTATTCGAACTCGGCCACCACATTCTCTGCGGATCGTGCCCGAAAAGCATGCCCATGCATCGTTTGCGGATAGACACAGAAATTACAACGAAAGGGACATCCACGCCCGGTAAATATCTGGATAGAGGGATATGTGGCAGCAGCGAAAAAGTAATCCCTCTCATTTAAATGTTCCTTGATAAATTGTGAGGCAAAAGGAAGATCATCCAAATTCTTCATCGGTGGCATAGGCGCGGTTCGTACAAACTCCTTCCCGTCCCAAAAACAAAGCCCTCGAACCTCCCGCAGATCCTTTCCTGCGTCCAGAACATTTGCTAGCTCATTCATGATACAATCATATTCTCCAATAGCGCCCGCATCCACCGCATCCGAATAACCCAACGTCTCTTCTGCGCAAGCCGAAGGATGAGTCCCCACAAGCACGACAAACGAGTGAGGATACAATGCCTTCAGCTTCCCGGCAAAAGCAACGTCACTTTTAATGGAAGGCGTACTTGTATCTAAAACAAACAATGAATGCTCATTATCCGTCTTCCGAATAATGTTTAAAGACTGTTCCTCATTTAACTGTTTAGCTGGAGCATCCAAAAAAGAGACATTATGTCCCTGTTTGCTTGAATACAAAGCCGCATAAATCAGCCATAGAGGATAATATAAAGCCCCACTTTTCGTAATTGCTGGACTACGGGACTCACGAGAGAATTTTCCATACTCAGCTTTGAAAGGGGGATTAATGAAATAGATGTTCATATCGATTTTCTTTTATAAGATTTTCCGTATAAAAATAATTCTAAAACAGGAGATATAGAAACTATGTTCTTTATCCATATAGAAGCATAACAAATGAATAATGAGAATATCAATAGAAACAAAAAACAAAGTATATTATCAACCGATGATAAAGTAACATAATTGGATAATACCAATAAAAAGGCAAAAGGTCCGTTGTGAGTCACATAAATAGATAAAGACTCACGTCCAAAATATTGGAACATATTATCTACCTGTCTATTCCAAGAAACATGGCGAACAATAAAGGACAGAGAAGGGATTGCGAATAAAGACAAAACAATCTTCATCAATTGGTTAAATATTGAGGACATATCATATACAAAAGAAGGAATCAGTAGGCAAAACATAACAAATGAAAACACGAAAAACAAATCATTATCCAGAACAAGATTCCTCAATTTGGTTTGTTTGCATACAATTGTCCCTGAAAAGTAAAACGTAAAATAACTAAAAACAGAACGTACACCTTCCGAATAAATCTCATCTTTAGGCAAAGATTTATACAACAATACAATAAGTACAAACAAGAATGATAAGATCACATAATCCATAATGATAGATTTGGGACTTATCAACTTAATAATCAATCTATATAACAAGAATAAAATCGAGAGAAAAAAGAGAGTAGCGAAGAACCATAATCCACCTCCCCACATTTTAATATAGCTTAATAGATAATCAACAAGGTTGTTCTCAGCAGTTGACCTTAAGAAAAAGAAAGGAATCACGATTCCCCAAGTTATCATAGGTAACAACAATGTCCTAAACTTTTTGATCATGAAAGAAGATACCTCATTCCAACCAAAATTCTCTATCCGAAATGTTATTTGGGCTACATACCCACTAATGAACATAAAAAGAGGCATGTGGAATGAATAGATAAAGCGCCATAGGAAACTATTCTCACAATTGTTATACCCTATGACATGTCCAAGCACAACTAGTAAGATAGCGATTCCTTTTAATTGATCGATGTAAGATATCCTTGCATTCATATATCATTTAATTACAAATTCAAAAGGACAAAAGGATGTGATTCTCGTTTTTCGACAGGAGGAATTGACATATAATCTTCTCCATATAAATTCATCAAATAGGTTGTTAAGTCATTTGGAACATAAGCTTTCACTCCCTCGAAAAGCATTTCCTTTGGAGGATAAAACACATCTTTATGTAACAGTTCTCCAAAATAATGTTCTCGGCCAACAGGAATAGATAGCCAATTAGATATTCTGCACAAAGAAGTCCATTTATCAAACCATAAACACATTTTGCGATAGCTAATAAAAAATAAAGAAGCACCTACAAACAATCGAAACTTATAAAATAAATGCAACTTGATATTGGAGCTAAAAAAACTATCAGAACGTTCATTACGACATAACCACATACCTTTTGAATTAGCCAGAAAAAACATAATATTAGAAACTACACCATGAAAAAAACGGGGTAATTTATTATCCGGTACAAAATCCATGATAGTAATATCTATAGACACACCGGATGGACCTATATTTCTTTTATCGAACAAGTTGACAAGCAAAGTTCCCTTACGATGAATACGAGGCACTATATCAGGTACATCACCTCCATTTGACGGAGATGTCACATCATATTTATCACCAAAGTCTTTTTTGAATGTACTTAAAAACAAGAATATGTCTTTTCGGGGTATAATCAAATCAATATCATCATCCCAAGGAATAAAGCCACCATGCCGCACTGCTCCTAATGCGCTGCCACCACCCAGCAAGACTGTTAATCGCTTTTTCTCACAGATATACAATATATCTTTATACATATCTAGCAATATATCTTGAATTTGCTTTAGTTCCTCCTTCGTTGGCATTCTTAAGCCTAATCTAGCTTGTGTCTCTGAGTTTTTTACGTAATCTTGTATGCTTAACATAACCACAATTTCATTTATATATTCCTAAAACTCGTCTCAAACCTTCTTTCAATGATATTTGAGGTCTCCAGCCTAAAGATTCCAATAATGAAGAATCCAATACAGCTCGTTGCACTTTAGAATATCCCTTAGATTCAGAATTGGAAGGAATATCATACATAATCTTTACACCCACTGTTTGAGCTATTAACTCCGCCAGTTCTTTAATAGATAATACAGAGTCTCTATTTGCGATATTGTAAGCCTTGCCATTTATACCTCGTAGCAAAATATATAATAAAGCAGAAGCGCAATCATCCACATGGCAATAAGAACGAACTTGACTACCATCACTCTTCAATAATATATCCTCACCAGCCTTTGCCTTTCGCAGAAATTGTGCAAAGGCCCGATCATCACGCTCTATATCTGAACCATAAATATGACAAGGACGAGCGATTACTACATCTACCCCATATTGCTCTTTGTAAGAGACACATAACGTCTCGGAAGCTCGTTTACTAGATGGATAGCAAGCTCTAGGATTAAGACAATCCACATAACCACTATAGTCTTCAGTAAAATCCGAGCCATCCCCTTCCCCATACACCTCTCCCGAGGATATATATAAAAGTCTTGCTTTTTTCTCTTTTGCCAACTCCAATAGATTCGATCCCCCCCCAAGATTGGACTTCATGGTACCCACCGGATCGGTAGCGTAACGCTTCGGAGAGGCATTACTCGCTCCATGAACCATATAATCAAAAGGAATGTCCAAGGAGAAAGGTTCTATCACATTATGACAAATAAAGGAAAACAAAGGATTTCCCCAATAAGCCTCAAAACGTTTATGCGCATACTTCTCGTTCCGGCTCATCGCATAAATACTTATATGGGTACCTTGCTCATTATAGCGCATTAAGAGATCTATGAATGAGGAGCAAATCAAACCCGAAGCTCCGGTTATCAAAATATTCTTGTTTCTTAAATTATCTGCAAAAGTCTCCGTATTCACTTCAATCCCTCCTCTTTCTTATAATCTAATAATGAGGTAAAAATCTCTATATCTTCCACCGTTGTAATTTTCAAATTCCTTTCAGATCCTTTCGAGAAATACACGATCTCACCCAATCGACACATCAAATCACAAGAAGCTACCGTATTTGAAATGCCTAATCGCTCACTTTCCCTATGTGCCCACAACAGTTTTCCTAACTCATACGTATGAGGAGTTTGCGTACGAAGTAATTCATCTCTAGGTATGTTTATAGTAGAAGACTTACCATCACTGCTCTTGAAAACCACCTCTACACAAGGAATTACCGCAACCGCACTTCCAAACTCTTTCTGCTTGGCTAAACTATCTGATATGATATCCGGGCTAATCATCGGCCGATTCCCATCATGTATCATCACGACATCAGATGTATCACAATGTTTTCCTAATTCCAGCAATCCATTACGAATAGATTCATGACCGGTATTTCCACCAGGCACAACCCATTTTAACTTAGTTATATTAAACTGCTTGGCATACGCCCAAATAATATCAATCCAACGTTCCAACCCCACTACAATAATTGCGTCTATACTAGGATGCCGTTCGAAAGCCTCCATAGTATAAATTAATATAGGCTTATTACGGACATGCAAAAATTGTTTTGGAATATCTTGATGCATGCGTGTACCAGTTCCTCCGGCGGTTAATAATGCAATGTTCATCATTTTTTAAATTTCAGAATTCGATATATAAATAAACTAGACACTTGGTCATTGACACTAACTTTCTTATCTTGTAATAGCAAATTACAACTCTCTCTAAAAACATTAAAATTACCTCTAAATAATATCTTTAATAATATAGGTATTAGATTTATATGATACTTTGAGAAACCTATATCTGTCAAAAAATCATTAACTCTTAACCATACGTTAAATCTACATACTAAATATTGTATACTCTGCTTTGACATAAGAGATCCCTCCCTAGCCTCCCTAATATAAATACATCTCTCATCAAATCCTGTAGATTTAGAACAATATGCCATTCTAATAGATCCCATCATATCATTTGCGACTACGGTTTCATCAAATAAAATTGAATTATTTCGTATCAAATCAGAACGAATCATTTTCGCAAATGGAACATAAGCAGTATATTTATATTTATCTTCATTACCAGCTAATGCTTCTTTCATCAATTCCGTATACTTACGGTCTCTTTCATGTATTTCTTTTGTAATAGCATCAACACATCTAGAACCAAAATATATCAAGTCATGCTTTGATTCTTTCAAAGTATCTATAGTTGATAAAAAAGCTTTAGAGAAATAATCATCTGCATCCGCAAAGAACACCCATTTCCCTTTTACATGTTCTATTCCTACATTACGAGCATATCCAGCCCCTTTTCCCTCTTTTGTAAAATACACTTCTACATTAGGAATATTCATCCCTGGGAAATTATCAAAATCCACCACTTGAGGGTCGCTATTATCATCCACCACAATAATCTGAACATCATCCCTATACGGAATATAATCCAAACAACGCTGCAATAACTTAGGGATATTCCTATGTGGAATAATAATCGAATAATTTATCATTATATTTATACTTTAAGATAGATCCTGCACTCATAAAAAGAAACAACTCAATTTCCCACAAAGCATATGGTCTTTGCAAGAATGACGCAGCATAAAGAATTAGCAATCCAACATAAACAGGAGATAAGCAATAATAAACAAGCATGCAATAAAAAGCAAACAAAAAAAACAAACTTATTATCCCATTCTGAACTATAAATGTTTTATAAGAGCTATTTCCACTACCAAATCTTCTAACAAATTCCTCATCTCCTATTCCGAGAAAAGCATCATTCTTTTGCAAAAAAGCTTTATCATAATAATAATCAAACTGGCTGTTCGTGCGATTATTTCCTGAGATCCCTCGTTCCTCATCATAATCCAACCGAGCTACGACTAATTTTGAATAAACAGAATCCGGATTATTTACATAAAATATGACAGAGATCACCACAGCAGAGCAAAGAAAAAAAGACACACGAAAAACTCTTCTAAAATAATGCTTGCTTTTCAGTAAATAATACAATATCATACCTAATATAAGCAGTACATAAGCTGCTAGGGAAAAAGAAATCAGTACTGATATAAAAAGAATAAATACTGATATTCTTTTTAAATTATATTGATTTACATACAACAATAAAGAAGAAATCATCCCCACATGTCCGGGTTCCAAAAAAATAGACTGAAAACGAGAGAAGAATTCTGTTTCGTTCCGTATTATCAAAAATATATAATTTTTAAAACTAGGATACCCAGTATTATACTCATATCTCATGATTGTATATGGTATACTTATATCCAATAAGTAAAATATATAAGCTATAATACTCACAAATAGTATAACTGAATACACTTTAGTAAAAATCCTCACTAAATTCCTTTTTTCATCATTCGAAAAAAGAATAACAAAGAAGACCAGCAACAAATTCCTAAATAAATATTGTATAATAAAAACCGGATGAACAAGATCTAACAAATCAACACTGCTATACATAAGTAGGCACAAGCAACAAAGAATGAATTGTTTCCTTTTCAATGTTTTCTTGATAAAAGGGAGCCTTACAGAGATAAACAAAAGAATCAAAGCATATAATATAGCCGTTGTACCATTCCAAAAAAACCAAGGCTTCATCGAATAAAGCATTATAACACAAAGTATTATTATGCTTAGCTTAGATAAATACCGTCTAATGGAATCCTTATTTATACGTACCGAGAGAGTTTCCATGTTCAAATATGTACAGATATAGAAGAACCACTTAAACTACCTTTTGGCAACCGGATCTTATATTCTTTCTTATTAAGGCTAAGGAGCATTTGATCCCTCTTTTGCGAAGGATCACTGATATAAAAATCATTAAGCAACTTGTAATCAGGAATTAAAACAGCACAAGGTGAGTTCACATATAATTTTAAGTCCCTATAATCAAACCCTCCAGCCTCATAAAACACAACTTGTAACTCATGTGTTTTCGTATTAACTACCGCTTGCATAAAAGAGTCATTTCTTAGGACCTCAATATGATTGATTAGATGAGACCTAAATTCATCCTGTGTTAAACCCGGAACAATCATATATGAATATTTCCCATCTTTTGTATCCTTTCCATGATCTATGTAAAGAGAAAATATTTTCTGCCGTATATAGTCTTTCGATTGGGTTAAATTAATATCTCTCCAACTTCCTTGACGAATATCAGCCTCTACAATCATTCTAGAAGAATCCAGGCTATAATAAGCTATATGATCGTGATATACAGATCCTGTATCTTGTACTACATCACCTCTGCACAGACATTGATTGATGGAAGTTATGGTCTCCACATTTGGATCATTTCCTTCTATACCCGCACCCAGACAAATAATCTCATCCTTGAAAAAGAAATAGCCTTTACGAGCCCTCACACCATATTCCGCATAATCCATAGCGAAAGCCCCCATCTTACCATCTGAAACTCCACCCACAAAAACGGTTTTACCCGGCTCACCCCATTCTTTGATATAAGATGGAACTTGATTCAACGATGTCACTCCCGGTATTTTTGACCAATCCCAACAGGGGAAAATATTAAAATACTCATCCCCTGAAACACGTATAGAGAATGATCCTGCCGACAATAAAGTTCCTTTTAGGTTCTCTCCATTACCTCCAGTCTCGGCCTTATAAGTCCGTACGGACGCTCCCCGTACGGACGCTTGATAGGATGGATTATTTTGTACCATATAATCAGAACGCCAAAACAATCGATTATATTCATCTTTAACATTAGATACTGATTCTATTTCCCGTGCAAGCTCTTGGTAATTAAGTTCATTCTGTACATCCAACTCTGATAACAACTCCAATTTTTTTACAATATCGCTCTTTCTTAACGCATTTTTCCGTGAAAGAAGCCGTCCCCCGGCATTATAGTCCTTATAAACTGATCGGAAAATAGAACCATATCCGTTCAATACGAAATCTGACAGAACATTTAACTGTTCCTCTGATAAACCGTAGTCTGTTCCTTTCAAGTAACAGGCAATAGATAATACACCATCTATCAACACATCACCGTAACCGGATATGTACAGTTGATCTCCATGCTGATGATAGGAGTCATCTATTTGTATTCCTTCCCTTTTTCCTTTCGAAAGCACACCGAAAGCCTCTTTTACGGTCTCTTTCATCAATTTATCATCTCCAGTCAGAGCGGCTCGAAACAGATAATGTAAAGCAATGTCCATTTTATTGGCTCCCTCATGTTTTTTAAGATTACCCTTTTTCATACACAAGATTAACTGATCCCGTAATTCCATATTCAAACATTCTGTTTCATCTAAGAGAATCAATATCTTACCTATCGTCTGAGGAACTGAAATATCATTAAACCACCAATTCGTACATATTGGAGATACACTTATCCAATAATTTAAGGCGGAAATGATAGCACTACCCAAACCTATATCTTTAAATGTATCCATTCTCTCACTTGTATAAGCGAAACTCATCTCCAATATACGATTCAAATGTTGCTGTGGAGACCAAGGAGTCCTTGATTTATCTTGATAATCCAGATCAATCCAACTACCATTTTCCCTGATAGATTTTTTCCATTTTTTAGCCTGATCTAAAACCTTAGAACTATTCACATCCTGCCATAGAATTACTTTTATATTATTTACGACTTCATTCATGTCTACATATGAAAAATTCTTGGCTGCTCCATGACTTTCTCCCAGCAAAGCTCCCATAATAACTATTCCTAGTTTTTTTAATATATTCATATTGTGCTATATAATAATCCTAATTTCTTATTCAGAAAAAGTAGGGAAACGAAACAAAAAACCTCTACCGTTACCGCCATCATTGTCACCGTATACAGATTGATGTTACCCGCAAGCCACAACAGCCCGATGCCGGACAAGAAAAACAGGCAATTTCCTACCATCACCTTCATATAGACCGATGAATATCCGAAAGGAACCAGTCGGTTTCCTCCCATAAAAAAATTGAAAGAGACCAAGAGAGCAGATATACCCAGCAACCGCATGATGGTAGAGGCTTCCTCCATATATTCCCCAGTGAAAAGATACACGATCCGGTCGCTACCGAAAAACATACAGACGTAAGCCAGCAGCACGGTTCCCACCACCAAGAGCATTATCCGGTTCACGAAACGGATATTACGTTCCCGGGAAATCTTCGGGAAAACAGTTTGCGCCATCATGGAGATGGGGAGCTTCATCAGATGCAATAAATGGAGCTACAGGAATGGGGGAAAACAATAGCAACAGATGGAGACCTCAGACATCCCCAAGAAGGACCCGATCACCAACTTGTTTACATTCACGTAAATCTGTGTGGACAGACCGGACACGAACAACGGGAAACTCTCCTTATAAGCCGATCCCAATTCCCGCACAGGTATCACGGACAATTTTATCCTTTCTTTCCTCAACACGATATACAAAGAAAGACAACCCGCAAACACCGCCCCGATCCCGTTTAACAGGGGAACGATCAGATAATCCTCTTGCTCATGGACAAAAAGGAAGATCGCCGCCACGAACAACAGGCGGGCTGACAGGTTCACGACCGTGATATATTTCATCTTCTCGATCCCCTGGAAGAACCAGATGGGCAACAGAAGCTCATTGAACGTCAACAGGAAAGAGAGGAGATAAACCCAATAATGATCCCGGAAAAACGGGACGATGCTTATAACCGATAAATAAACGACAAGGCAAATGAGCCAAAGGATGAACTTACACAAATACGTAGATGATACGATCCTCGATAATAGCGCCTTATCCTCCTTATAAACCGCCACGTTCCTCGCCCCGGACATATTGAACCCGAAATTGATCACCAACGAGACATAGTTGATGATCGCTTGGGCAAATATGATCACCCCATACAATTCCAACCCTATGACCCGCAACAAATAAGGATAGGTCAGCAAGGGAAACAGAATCGTAAATACCTGCAATATGCTTAAGTAAGAGAAATTGGCCAATACGGTCTTGTTCCTACCTAGCCTTTCCTTCAAGAACCTCATCTTATCGAATAAAAATCCTTAATCCCTCCTAAAAATATCCCTCGTATAAACCTTGCCCACCACATCATCCAAGCAACCATCATAGCGATTGGCTATAATAGCATGGCTCATCTTCTTAAACCTAGCGAGGTCGTTCACCACGGTACTGCCAAAAAACGAGCTACAGTCCTCCAGTGTCGGCTCATAGACGATCACACGGGCACCTTTCGCCTTGATACGCTTCATCACGCCTTGGATAGAAGACTGACGGAAGTTGTCACTGTTCGATTTCATCGTCAGGCGATAGATTCCGATCACGCAATCCTTCTCCTCCGAGTGTTGAAAGTCGTTCCGGTCGCTGTAGCC
>ERZ779932.851-NODE-851-length-13892-cov-2.874322_pt1 | contig 13892 bp, 14 predicted proteins | sample MGYA00511064_ERZ779932 | MGnify/ENA primary metagenome ERZ779932 (study PRJEB29588, sample SAMEA1966821) | human gut metagenome | biome: human gut; feature: human-associated habitat; material: faeces | place: Denmark | collected 2008/2010 ...
AGACAGAGCTGTCAGGGCAGATGTAGCCATGACAGGTGAGATAACACTGCGCGGCAGGGTGCTTCCGATAGGAGGACTCAAGGAAAAACTGCTTGCGGCCAAAGTAATCGGAATAAAAACAGTATGTATTCCAAAAGATAATGAAAAGGACCTGGAGGAGATTTCAAAGGAAATAACAGACGGCATGGAAATCGTGCCGGTGGAGAGATTTTCACAGGTGGAGAAGATAGCATTTGTAAAATAAGAATGAGGAAGAGATTATGGTAATTAAAAGTGTTAATTTAGAGACAGTTTGCGGAATTACAAGCACAATCCCTGACAATGAGTATAATGAGGTGGCATTCGCCGGCAAGTCAAATGTAGGCAAGTCGTCACTGATCAACGCACTCATGAACAGAAAGTCACTTGCCAGGATCTCTTCACAGCCCGGCAAGACACAGACCATCAATTTTTATAACGTCAATGACGCCATGTATCTGGTCGATCTGCCGGGCTATGGCTATGCCAATGCCAATATCGAGATAAAAGCTAAATGGGGACAGATGATAGAAAACTATCTTCACACCTCAAAAAAGCTTCAGGCAGTGTTTCTTTTAATAGATATAAGGCATGAGCCATCGGACAATGATATCATGATGTATGACTGGATGGTAAACCAGGGCTTTGCACCGATTATCATTGCAACCAAATCTGATAAATTGAAAAAAAGCCAGATTGCCGCACACATAAAGACTATCAAGGATGTGCTTCATGTGAAGCCGGGCACGGTAGTTATACCGTTTTCGTCCATGTCAAAGGAAGGCAGGGACGAAATCTGGAATCTCATAGATTTAATCGTGTTTGACGAGGAGACACTTCTTGCCATGAAACAGGAGGAAGAAGCAAAGCGCGAGGCAAAATCAGCAGCAAAAAGAGCCGCTGCATCCCAGCCACACAAAAAGGAGCGCTGGAAGAAGACCGGAAAGCCGGTTGCCAAAAAGACTAAAGAACGCAGAGATAAGGCCAAGAGCAAAAAAAGCGTTAATAATCATAAAAAGAAATAAAGTCGAAATAGAGTCATAGAAATAAAGCTATAGAAAGAAAGGCGAATATTTAATATATGAAGAATAAATGCAAATTTGTAGGCATTATGTTTTTGTGTATATTGATAGTGTGTACGCTTGCGGTAATGGCATATGAGCACACAGCAGGTATGAAAGGCGCTGCCGGTGGAGCATCAAATGCTTCGGACAGTGCAAAAAATACTGACGAAGCTGACGATATACTTACAGTCGTGACATCCTTCTATCCAATGTATATTGCAGCTTTAAATATAGTAGACGGAGTGGAAGGCGTGAGACTTGAAAACTTAAGCGAGCCACAGACCGGTTGTCTGCACGATTTCCAGCTCACACCGGAGGATATGAAGCTTTTATCCACTGCCGATGTTTTTGTAATAAACGGAGGCGGTATAGAGTCGTTTATGTCTGATGTGGCAAAGGCGTATCCGAAGCTTGATGTGGTTGAGGCCTGTGAGGATGTGGCACTTCTTTCTGAGGATGATGCAGACAGTGACCACGACCATGATCACGACGCAGACACAGAATCGGACAGTGACCACGACCATGACCACGAAGCAGACGCAGAATCAGATAGCGCGCACGATCATGACCATGGTGATGAGAATGCCCATGCATGGATGAGCGTGCCGCGTTACCGCACCATGGTTCAGACAATCGCATCCCGGCTTGCCGAAAAGGATGCAAAGCATGCTGATGAATATCATGCAAATGCAAAAGCATATGATGCAAAGCTTGCAGTGCTTGAAGAAAAGATAAATAGCATAAAGAGTCTTACCAATGGACAGAATATCATCATATTCCATGAGGCCTATGCGTATGTAGCTGATGATTTTTCCATGAATGCATGCTATCTGTTAGACCTTGACGAGGAGCGCTCAGTCAGCGCAGGTGAGATAAAGCAGGTAATAGGTGCCATAAAGGATGACGGAGTGTCGGTAATACTCGCTGAGGAGCTCTACGGAAAGAGCATGGGAGATACCGTATCGCGTGAGACAGATGTGCATGTGATTTATATCGACCCTCTCAACAGGGGAGAGTACGACAAGGACAGCTATCTTTATGGTATGGAGCACAATATAGAGCTTATCAAAGAGGCATTTACTAAATAAAATTGGAGAAAATATGCGGAAAATAATACAGCCATGTGGCTTTCATTGCATAAAAATAAATAACCTTGGAGTGAGCTTTGGAGAGCAGACAGTGCTTGAGGATGTAAATATGCACATACACTGTGGCTCCTTCAATGTCATAATAGGCCAAAACGGTGCCGGAAAATCCACACTCATAAAGGCGATACTCGGCGAGATACCTCACACCGGTACGATTGAGTTCAAGGATACTAAGGACGGACATATGGCTAAGCTTAAAATCGGCTATGTGCCGCAGTCTGTCAATATCGAGAAAAATACACCGGTCAGCGTGTATGACCTCATAGCAAGCTATCAGTACAATTATCCTGTTTTTCTGCCAAAGAGCAAAAAGATAGAGGCAAAGATAAGGGAGACACTCGAGGTATTTGAGGCTGAGGAGCTCATCGACAAGCAGGTGTGCAACCTCTCTGGAGGACAGCTGCAGAGAGTGCTTCTTTCCATGGCAATCATGGACGAGCCGAACCTGCTGCTGTTGGATGAGCCGGTGTCCGGAATAGACCAAAACGGCATGGAGCTTTTCTATAAGACCATGGATTATTTAAAGACTCACTATGACCTTGCAATCATACTGATATCGCACGATTTGGACTATGTGGCAAAGTACGCAGACCATGTTGTACTGCTTGATAAGACCGTTGCAAAGCAGGGGACTGTGAAGGAAGTCTTCGAGAGCAAGGAATTTGAGAGAATTTTTTACATAGGAGAGGAATCCTGGGTGAGAGAGGAGGAACACAAATGAATATAACCTCCTGGCTTCAATATGATTTTATGAGAAATGCCCTTATCGCTGTGCTCATCATCACACCGCTTTTTGGCATAATGGGAACCATGATTGTAAACAAAAAGATGGCATACTTTTCAGATGCACTCGGACATTCAGCACTTACCGGAATCGCTGTCGGAGTGGTATGTGGCATGGCAGACACTTCGCTTGCCATGGTGATATTTGCGATAGTGTTTGCACTTCTTTTAAATAAGATAGGCAGTCTGAACACTGCATCGACAGATACCATTATATCGGTATTTTCATCGTGCTCTGTGGCGATAGGTCTTGCGATACTGTCAAAGGGCGGCAATTTCAGCAAATACTCAAGTATACTGGTGGGCGATGTGCTAAGCATCACAAAGACTGAGATAGTTTATCTAATTGTGATTTTTGTGGTCACGATAGTGTTCTGGGTGTTTTGCTTCAATAAGCTCAACGCCATCTGCATACACAGAAGCGTGGCAAAAAGCAAGGGTATCCATGTGCGTCTTCTGGATAATCTGTTTGCGGTGCTTGTAGCACTCATAGTTATGCTATCCATCAAGTGGATAGGTATACTTATAATAAATGCTCTGCTTATATTACCGGCGGCTTCATCAAGGAATATTTCGGAAAATATGCGTGAGTATCATTTCTTTTCAGTGATATTTTCAGTATTTTCCGGTATAGTCGGCCTCGCAGTGTCATACTACACCAATGTGGCAACAGGTCCGATGATAGTGATTATTGCATCGGTAATATATTTTTCGACATTTATATTTGGAAGAAAATTGAAAAAATAACGGCAAGGGCTATAAGAAACAGAATATGATATATTAGAGGGACTGCGCGCAACGTGCAGTCCCTTTTTAGGTTAATTTGACTGATGAGATGTAAAAATTAACAATTAAATGAGAATATTTAAATTTGCTCTTTTTGGCAGGGTGTGTTATAATCCTTGTATACAAAAAACAGAGGTAATACAATATGGGTAGTAATAACGATATTTCATTAAAAGCATTAGCCAAGATTAATCTGGGGCTCGATGTTGTGAGGCGCAGAGAGGACGGATATCATGAGGTCCGTATGATTATGCAGACCATTCATCTGTATGACAGGCTTGATATCAAAAGGACAAAGGAGCCTGGCATACAGATACAGACCAATCTGTCTTTTCTCCCTGTAAATGAGAACAATCTCATATACAAGGCTGCAAAGCTTCTGATGGATGAGTTTTCTATAACTGACGGTGTATCAGTGAAGCTGGACAAGCGTATTCCTGTTGCAGCAGGGATGGCGGGGGGCAGTACTGATGCGGCGGCTATGCTTATAGGTGTAAACAGGCTTTTTTCACTGGGACTGACAAAGAGAGAGCTTATGGAAAGAGGTGTGCAGATAGGGGCGGATGTACCATACTGTATTATGAGAGGCACGGCGCTGGCCGAGGGCATAGGAGAGGCGCTTAGTCCTCTTCCTCCAATGGTAAAGTGTCCGGTGCTTATTGCAAAGCCGTCCATCTCGGTATCCACAAAATTTGTGTACCAGAATCTGAAGCTTGATGATACGACTATTCATCCGGATATAGACCGCCTGATAGATGATATAAAGGCTAAGAATCTGCATGATATCGCAGCACATATGGGAAATGTCTTAGAGACCGTGACCATACCAAACTATCCGGTGATAGACGAGATAAAGAAGCATATGCTTTCAAATGGCGCGGTAGGAGCCATGATGAGCGGTAGTGGTCCGACGGTTTTTGGTCTGTTTGACGATGAAGATACTGCAAAGAAAGCGTACAAAGCCATGAGAAGCTCACATCTTGCCAGACAGGTGTATCTGACATCTGTATACAATAATCGCAAATAACGTGATATCCGGATAGCACAGCGGGTGCTTTATAGTTACTTTTTTCTTATATGTGAGAATTATAATACAAGAGATAGGAGAAGTTTGATGACTGATAATTTAACTTTAAATATGGATGCATATCTGCCACTGCGTGATGTGGTGTTTAATACACTTCGTGAGGCAATTTTAAAGGGCGAGCTCAAGCCGGGAGAGAGACTTATGGAGCTGCAGCTTGCGTCAAAGCTTGGAGTCAGCCGTACACCTATACGTGAAGCAATCAGAATGCTTGAGCAGGAGGGGCTTGCAGTCACAATGCCGAGAAAGGGCGCAGAGGTTGCCAAGATGACTCTCAAGGATATGGAGGATGTGCTTGAGGTGAGAGAGGCTCTCGATGAGCTTGCAGCCAAAATAGCCTGTAAGAAAATCAGTGATGAGCAGCTTGCGAATCTAAAAACCATAAAGGACGAGTTCAAGAGGAGCATGGACTCAGGAGATGTGAAAAAGATAGCTGAGGAGGATGTGAAGTTTCACGATGCTATCTATGAGGCGACCAACAATGCGAAGCTTGTATCTATGATGAACAATATCCGTGAGCAGATGTACCGCTACAGAGTGGAGTATTTGAAGGACCCAAAGAATTATCCGATGCTTGTGAAGGAGCATGATGCCATCTACAGGGCGCTTGAGGCAAGAAATATGGAGCTTGTGACTACAGAAATGCATACGCATGTGGCTAATCAGGCGGTTGCTGTGAAGGCTGTGATACAAAAGCAGGATGAAGAGAAGAAATAAAACAGAAATATAACAACAATATAACAAGAATATAGCAGACAAAGATAATAAAATACAAAATAATATAACAAAACCAGGGGCTGCCGGTTGCACTGACGTGTGAACGGCGGCCTTTTTTAGTGGATTAGATAATAGCAAAAAATAAGTAATCAGGGATATTTGCGGGCTTGTATGGTCATACTATATCAGGGATTTTAAATCTGACGGGATTTATTGGGTATATAGGAGAGTTAAAGATGACCACAAACATAGATGAGAACATAAAAAGCTTCAGGCAGATATATTCTGACTGCTCAGATATCAAGATGCAGGAGATGTATCTGGGGCGTGATGCCTCAATAAAGTGTTTTGTTGCTTATATTGAGGTGACATGTGCAGGCTCCGGTATCAATAACAGTGCATTTGGACGATTTACCTCATACCTTGAAGGGATAGAACGGGATCAGGTTAAGGAAGTACTTGACAAAAATCAGGCAGCTCTATCCGAATTTGCACATCTGCACACGGTTAATGAGGCGGCCCAGATGATGCTGACAGGAGACGTGATTTTTTTTGTGGATGGTTATCCGGATGCCTTCAAGCTTCCTGATAAGGGATATCCTGCCCTGTCAATTCAGGAGATTGATTCGGAAAAGGTCATAAGAGGCTCCAATGAGGGCTTTGCTGATTCAATAAAGATAAATACTGCACTTATCAGGCGCAGGTTAAGGAGCACTCGCTTAAAGTGTAAAGAGGTGAAAAAGGGGCTTCGCGGACACAGCAATGTGGACATATTGTATGTGAGAGACCTCGTAAAACCGGGGCTTGTAGAGGAAGTGGAAAAGAATCTGGACAGCTATGTGATAGACCATGTGGGTGACTCGGGAGTTCTTGAACAGTTTGCTGAGGCAAAATGGTATTCACCGTTCCCACAGCTTCAGACCACAAAGCGGCCGGATGTGGCGGTAAATGCGCTCCTAGAGGGGAGGGTGGTGGTGCTGTGCGATAATTCACCGATAGCAATAATACTGCCAACCACCATGAACAATTTTTTAAAAACCGCAGATGATTACTATAACAGAACGATAGCGGCAAGCTTTGCCAGATTGATAAGGTACGTGGCAGCCTTTATGTCATTTACATTGCCGGGGCTTTATCTGGCGGTCACAAATTTTCATACACAGATACTGCCGACACCACTCATACTGGCGTTTTATGAAGCAAGACTCGGCTGCCCATTTCCACAGCTCATAGAGGTGCTCATGATGGAGCTGTCCTTTGAACTGCTTCGCGAAGCCGGCATAAGACTTCCCGGAGCCATGGGAAATACGATAGGCATAGTCGGAGGCCTCATAATCGGACAGGCAGCAGTGGATGCAAATTTAGTGAGCCCTATAGTGGTCATCCTGGTTGCATTCACCGCACTCTGCTCGTTTGCCATACCGAGTGAGGAGTTTGCATTTTCATTTAGGATACTCAAATTCGCTGTAATAATTATGTCGGCATGGCTTGGATACTTTGGATTTTTAATAAGTCTGATGGTGATACTTTTGCATCTTGCAAAGCTCAAAAGCTGTGGTTATCCATACATGATGCCATTCGTGGGCAGCGAACTGACAGGCGGCGAGGATGAAAAGGACAGTATCATACGATTTCCGCTTCGCAGACTATGGAGGCGGCCTGTATTTGCAAGAGAAAAGGAGTGCAGGAAGCTGAAAGAAAATCGGACAAAATAAGTTGATGAAAATGGTAAAATTGTATTATTGTAATTAAACAATACAAATGATAACATATATATTATGTATGAATTTGCGCGAAAGGGAGAGAGGTTATGGAACAAAAAAGAAAAGAAGAAATAAGAAAAAGTATAATTGCCTGTGACAATGATATAGTTAAACTCAGATCACAGGCTGAAAATCTTGAAGAAATCATAAAAAATCAAAAGTGCACGCAAAAACGTTTTGAGAGTGAATGCGATAAGTATGAAATCAAAAGGCAGAAAAAAAGATAAAATTAGAGAATATGTCATGTTTAATACAGAATGTTAAGCTAGTTGAAAGATATGTAGGAAGAATGAGCGATCGAGTATCTGGCAATTGTTATAATGTTAACAGTAATAGATTATTGAATATGATGAAACAGATGGACAAAGAGATTCTTAATAATGAAAATATGTTAGAAGAAAAATATGACATGATTTCTTCAATAATGTATAAAAGACAAATCTTAAAGTATGAACTGAGGAGGTTGGGATAGTGGCAGTTATGAATCCTTTGGGAAGTAGAAATATAATTATTATTGATGATAATTATATAGGAGAGTATTCACAGGCATATATGGAGGTGGGAAAACAGATAGATGATATTATTATTAAATATATCGGAATATTAAAAGGGATTATAGATGATGGAAGTATGAAAGGACTTACTGCCGAAAAATTATATAGTTTTGCGGACACTGCAAGCATGTTACTATTTAAGACAGCAGGAGTTTTGTGCGATAACAATAAAAGCAATATGCAAAAATTTATACAGGATATTGATGAGGCAGACAGAGAAATTTACTAAGGAGAATATGTTATGAGCAATGTTTTACAAATTGATAGAAATGGTATTGATGAAGCTGTTAACGACTTACAGGAATTGATAAATGAAATAAATGAAGTTAATATTTCAAAAAGTAAGCAGGAAGGTGATGAAGGCATGGCCTACACTGCCATACAAGAGGGAGAAAAGATAATTGAAAATGTAAAGACGGATTTACAAGGTCTTATACAGGCAACGGCTGATTTTATCGTAAAAATAAATGGTAATTTTGAAGATACAGACCAGAGATGTGCTGAACAGATAAAAGGAGAAGTAAAATAAAATGGGACGAATAAGAAAATTTACACAGGAGGCTTATGATGCGTTGCAGTCAGGAGTTTCAGATGATGGTGAGATACTGGATTTTTTTAGCGATATACCATTAAATATATCGAATTTTTTTAATTCGCTTGAACTTGAAGATGATTTGTCAAATTTTCAAAGCTATCTAAGAGATATATCAGATTTTGAGAATTATACAGCAAAAAAGATTGATGATATTTTTAGGGATGTAATTAATGTTGATGAAACTTATGCAACAATATTTAGAGATTTTAATGATAGGATGACAGATTTTGATACTATAATTAATAAATTAAAAGAGTCAATTTCAGATGTGAATTTTGAGAATAACTTTTCAAAAGATGGATTTATAAATTCGCTTCCAAAGGAAACAGAGAATATAATAGGAGTAAATTGGAAAAATATATTAGATAAAGATGCCGATGACATATCAGATGAAGAATACAATATGATTGCGGAATATATTATTAAAAATGTTGATGCCGACATTTTAGAGGAAATTCTGGTAGATTGCTATACGATTAAGAAACCAAAGAACGGAGAAAGAAATCCTGTTGTTTTTGATAATGGTATTGAAGGAAAGACAGAAAAGTATTGGTACTCTTTAAATAAAAAATATAATGGGTTATCTGCAGCTATAAACAGGGTTACACAAATATGGATTGCAATAGGATATACATCAGAAAGTGATGAAAGAAATAGATGGATTTCTACAGCAGCACAGTATAATACTTTTTTTAAAGAGTTTGGTAAAAATAAAGACCTGGTTATGGTAAGAGAAATAAAGCTGGATGGTACTATAAAAGAGTTAAATTCTAATCTTATTGATATTAAAAATAATAAAGCCGGAGATTTGACTGCTGTGTATTATCCATATTTTTCACAGCCAACAATAATAGAAGGAGAAGTCAACAATAAAAAAGTAATGACCACTTCATTTGCTGGATTTGATCAGGGAGGACAGGATGATCTTGCGAACAAAGGGATAAAGTACATAAGGGCAAATGCAGGAGTTGATAAAAATACAAATATGCTTGGTACGCTGTCGGATAGTGTAGTAAATCAGATAACATCTTCGCTAATTGGTAAAATCCCGGGGTCTGGGATTATATCGTCAGTTTGTGATATTTGTGATAATAGTGAGAGTAAATTAGAAACAGCGGAAACAATATCGGTGAGTGAATTTGCCAATCACATTGGTTGGATTGTTGATGAATTTGGACTAATATGTGTTGCAAATGATGTAAATGAAAATCCAGAGACGTGTAAGATATATTTATATCCAGGACCGGAAACGAAAAAGATTGTTGAATCCTATAATAAGTACATGAAAGAGCATAGAGATTTTGCGATTGAAATTGGATATCCTAAAGATGGGATAAATATGTCTTGGTTTAATAAAACTAAAAAATATGAAGATATATATATTATTCTAAATAGTATAAAAATAATGAATAGAGATCCTTTGATTTTTAATGTGATTGAAAATTATAATGAGGGGGAATAGTGGTATGATAAAAAATTTTTATAAAAAAAAGAATAATCTATATATAATGTTGGTAATACTTGTGGTAATATTCGTGGTGATACTTGGATATATATACATGAATCGTCATGTAAAATTTAAAGACTCCAACATGGCATATGAGATAAGCAGAACAATTGGACCAAACGTTAATCCAGAGAATGTAAAATATAAAGATGTATATGCTATAAAGGAATTGAATATAGGTTTTCCAGGAAAGTATGATACTTTAGAAGATATAAAACTTTGTAAAAATTTGAGGATATTAACAATAAATGGTGGAGGCGATAAATGGAAGCCATTAAAAAAAGAGGAAGACATTGATTTTTTATTATATGAGCAGGCACAAAAGTATCAAAAAGAATTATCAGATATAGTCCCAAGTTTGAAAAGAATAGAAATTTTTTCTTTTTCAAATTATTTGGAAAACTGTAATATTTCAAATTTTGATTTTTTAGCAAAATGCTGCAATATGAAAGTTATTAAGATTTACGATAGTACAGTTAGTGATTTCGGTTTTCTCAAAAATTGTTCAAAGGTAAAAGAAATATACTTATGGGGTAGCAATATAAAAGATGCAGATGATCTAAAATCGCTAAAGAATCTGGAAACGATATGCATATATGATACCCCTTTGTCAAAAGATGAAACTGAGGTAGAAAGCCTGTGTAAGGCATTTCCAAATGCAAAGATATTCATAAGTGAGGATAAGGTGCAGAATATTGACATAAAAGAGGAATAGGGAATACCAGGATAAAAATGATAGATTAAGAATTGTATATTAATTGTATTTTATAGCCATACTTTACTTTGAAAGGAATTAAAGTATGGCTATAAATATGGGTAAAAGAGATACATTTGCACAAAACGAAAGCATATCGCCCCGCCAGCTATACAGACTATACGTCTTTAATCTGCTTGGAGTCGGCACACTGGTGCTTCCAAACAATCTGGCGAAACTGGGAAAGTATGGTTTTATCTCAATCGCACTTGGTGTTTTCATGGCATGGCTATTTATGTGGATAGTAAGCGAGGTACGAGAACAGAAGAAAAGTATATATGACAGAAGCTTTGGTAAAACAACACATGCAAAAATGTTAATTTATGATTTAATTATTGTGATATACGAACTGTCACAGGCCGCATTTCTTGCATGGATATTTGTAAAGCTGATACGTGACAGCCTTATACCGGATGAGTCATTTACAGTTGTACTTCTTGTGATAATGGCAGTGTGCGCTTATGCGCTAAGTGGCGGAGTGGAGTGCCGTGCCAGGGTATACGAGGTAGTATTTTTCTTTGTGCTGATACCGCTTGCTGCTATGCTTTTGTTTGCGCTATCGGATGTGAGATTAGACTATCTGATGATTAAGGACAGAGTCGGTGTGGACTTTGGCATAGCGGATATATTTGCGGGCGCATACTATGTGTTTGCAGCATCCATTTCCGTGTTCAATATACTGTTTGTAAGGGAGCGCACTGCCTCACAGATACGATGGAGTGTGAGTAAAGCAATACTCACATATGCAGGCATTCTTTTTTTATTGTATGCAGTATTGCTTGGGAGCTTCGGAAAATATTCATTGTCAGAAATCGAGTTTCCGGCTGTCGTACTGATGAGTGATGTGCAGATAAAAGGCAGCTTCTTCAAGAGGGCAGATGCACTGATGCTGTCGGTGTGGTTTTTCACGTTGTTTTCAGTACTCAATATGAGCCTTTATTATGCGGTTTTAAGATGTGAGAATTTTGCTGAAAATACTGGAAAAATTATATTTACATTTAATAAAAACCGGCATTCCTGTAGCAATAAGCATTTTGGCTCTGACAGACAGAAAAGCCATGACAAGGAAAAGAGCACTATGAGAAGCTGGTGCATCATTTTTGTCATAGCAGTCACAGTGACCTTAGCATATATTCTTGAAAGTGGAGATGAAATCGTGAAAAAATATCTTGGATTTTTATTGTGCATAGCGATACCAGTCATAGTAGTGCTGACGATAGGTCTCATGCTTACCGGCTGCAGTGCAGTGGAACTTGAGGAGCGCTGTTTTCCGACACTTGCGGCGGTCGATATTGTAGATGTAGATACTGACGAAATAACCGATAAAGAAGTAACTGATAACAAAGCATATGTTAGCCACAGAGATGCTTCGGCAAATGAAAATAGCGGATATATAGAGTTTTATTATAACATGAACAAATCATACGAACCGGAATATGCAGATGATATCAAAACAGCCGTGGACAGCTTCGAGGAGCGGCTGGGGTCACAAAAAGCCGATACCAATCATTTGAAGGTGATTTTAATAGGAAAAACACTTAGAAATGATAAAGCAGCTTATGCAAGCTTCATGGAATACTGCAAGACATCCAAAAAATTTCCGAGAAACACATATGTGTGCATAGCAGATGATATAAATGATATTTTTGATAACATGGGTGATTATTATGAGCAGAAAATAAATAAGGAGAATCATGAGGATGGTGAACCGATAATTACACTTGGCACATTGCTGGATGACTATACGAATGAAATTCATGAAAACCGGTAAAATTTTCAAAAAGGATGAATAAGCTCGTCAAATAAGGCAATACTTGTTTACATGAGAAAGAAAATAATAATAACAACCATAGCAATAATATCTCTTACGGCAGTAATCGCTGCAAAAAATCATACACCTGCCGCAAACACCAATAGTATAGCGTGTACAGCCGACATGCAAAAATCCATCGCCGGCAAAATCCTGCGTTTCCACGTGCTGGCAAACAGCGACAGCGAAGCAGACCAGAATGTGAAAAAGCAGGTGCGCGATGCAGTAGGGGCTTACATAGAGCCATATCTGCTGGAGTGCGAAAATATCGAAGAAACCAGAGCCACCGTAAATGACCATATGGACGAAATAATAGCGGTATCAAAGGAGACGCTTGCAGCAAACGGTTTTACATATGGCGCATCGGCAGAGCTTACACACACCGATTTCCCGGAAAAGACGTATGGGGACTATACATTTCCTGAGGGAAATTACGAGGCGCTTGAAATAACACTGGGCGATGGAGCCGGTCATAACTGGTGGTGCGTGCTGTATCCAAACATGTGCTTTAGGGGCAGTGTGTACGAGGTGGTGGAGGACGAAGCAAAGGAAAATCTTAAGGAGGTACTCACTCCGGACGAGTATGAGAGCATATTTGACAGTGGAAAATATGAAATAAAACTAAAAATCCTTGATATTTTCAGATAAAACAGTTAGTATATTCATGCTGAAAAAATATATCAAAAGAAAATATGTGATGACAAATTATTAAAGCGTGAATTAATTTAGATATGCAAGAGAATAAGGAGAAAGAAATGACAAAGGATGTAGTAGTATCATTAAAGGGCCTGCAGCTCGCACCGGACCAGCAGTCGGATGCGGTAGAGGTGATTGCCCCGGGAGAGTATTATATAAGAAATAACAAGCACTATGTGCTTTTTGAGGAGATAATGGAGGGTGAGACCCAGACACTCAAAAATATGCTTAAATTCAATGACAATTATCTTGAGTTCACTCGCAAGGGACCTATGAGTGTACATATGATATTTGAGAAGGGAAAGAAAAACCTGACATATTATTATACACCGTTTGGAAGTATCCAGATAGGTATTGATGCCACAAGCATAGAGGTAAAGGAGACTGAGGACGAGATAAGGGCAGAGGTAAAGTATGCACTTGATGTCAACTATGAATTTGTAGGCGACTGTCACATCAATATAGCTGTGAAGAAAAAAGGCGCAGCAGTCAAAATTGCATAAAAGTCTGCCAAGCCTATGGGGTAAAAAATATATAAAGCATATAAAAAACAGAGCATGTGAGGATGAAAGCCATCCCACATGCTCTGTTTATGTACATGAAAATTAAATCA
>ERZ779932.859-NODE-859-length-13831-cov-1.910569_pt1 | contig 13831 bp, 9 predicted proteins | sample MGYA00511064_ERZ779932 | MGnify/ENA primary metagenome ERZ779932 (study PRJEB29588, sample SAMEA1966821) | human gut metagenome | biome: human gut; feature: human-associated habitat; material: faeces | place: Denmark | collected 2008/2010 ...
CGGGGAATTGCGAAGTCTAGTATCGTGCCATTTTGAGTGCGGGTGCTTTGTTTTACAATGATAAGAGAACTGTTTTCGCCACAGGTGAGCCTGAATGCAGCCTCTCTTTCTTTACCGCTGAAATTAGCTTGGGCGATAATCCCGATGGAGTGTGTTCCTTTTGAACCGTGCTCGGTGTCGACTGTTACCCAGTCGGAGCCTTTATACTCGGTCTCCGGGCTAGTCTCGGGAGCGATATACCAATCGTCTGATACAGTAAATTCGATACTGTTTGGCTTTTGGGTCTCATCGGCCGATAGAACGACAATATCATTAACCAACTCGATTGAATAAGGCTCATCGTCTTTATTTTTGTCCGAAAGATCAAGACAGGCTGTTAAGAGTGCTACTGAAAAAAATAAGGTAAAAATGTAAATGAAAGATTTCATAGAATCCTTTTTGTTGGGAAATATTTTTTTAATTATGTTTTGCAAATATAACTCAAAAAAAAGTGTAATAAGAAAGTTTCTGTCGTTTTTTATATAATCCTCTTTGAGGAGCTGTTTGGCAAGGTTACTTGTATATCTTTTTGAGGGTTGGAATTTGTCTTTTCTTTTCGGGGCGCTTTTTGAGGAATCATTTATTAGCGAAAGATAATACCATAATAGGGAAACTTCTAAATAAAGTTTGTCGCTGCTATTCTTTACGCTATATTTGCAGAAATAAATCAGAATAGTTCTTTTTAATGAAACCGAAAACCGAAATTATACTTATTAATATATCGGGTGACGATAAACCGGGAGTAACGACCGCTTTGGCAGAAGTGTTAGCCCGGTACGAGGCTTTTATTTTGGACATCGGGCAGGCCGATATTCACCATACGCTTTCGTTGGGAATATTATTTAAAACTGACGAAACCAAATCGGGCGATATACTTAAAGATCTCCTGTTCAAAGCCTATGAGCTTGATGTGAACATTCGTTTCTCCCCTATTAGTGAAGAGGAATATACGCGTTGGGTGGGGTTACAGGGAAAGAACCGCTATATCATTACGATATTGGGGCGTTGTATTACAGCCCGTCAGATAGGTGAGGTCACCCGTATTGTGGCAGAGCAAGGATTAAATATCGATGCCATTCAACGGCTTACGGGACGTATTCCGCTCGATGAAACGGTTCGGCCTCCTAAATCATGTATTGAGTTGTCTGTGAGGGGTACGCCGAGAGATAAAGTGGCTATGCAGTCCGAGTTCATGCAACTCTCGGCACGTTTGGGCATGGATATATCTTTGCAGGAAGATAGTATATATCGCCGGTGTCGTCGGTTGATCTGTTTCGATATGGATTCTACACTAATAGAAACCGAGGTTATTGACGAGTTGGCAGTGAGAGCCGGGGTAGGCGACGAGGTGAAAGCGAGTCGGCTATGCGAGGGGAGATCGATTTTTGCGAGAGTTTCGCACGACGTGTCGGTCTGTTGAAAGGACTCGACGAATCGGTCTTGAAAGAAGTGGCTGAATCGCTTCCCGTCACCGAGGGCGTGGATCGTCTGATGCAAGTGTTGAAACGGGCAGGATTCAAAATTGCTATTCTTTCGGGTGGATTTACCTACTTCGGAAACTATTTGAAACAGCGTTATGGAATCGATTATGTGTATGCCAATGAGTTGGAGATAATCGATGGGAAATTGACGGGACGTTATGTCGGCGATATTGTCGATGGGCGTCGAAAGGCTGAGTTGTTGAAACTGATAGCACAGGTAGAAAACGTGGATATAGCTCAGACGATAGCTGTCGGAGATGGAGCGAATGACTTGCCTATGTTGAGTACGGCAGGTTTAGGTATCGCTTATCATGCTAAACCGAAAGTGAAGGAAAACGCTAGCCAGTCTATATCGACGATAGGCCTCGATGGTGTTCTCTATTTTATCGGATTTAAAGATTCGTTTATTTCCGAAGCCAATTGATGAGTATATTTTACTGGGTCGTTGCAAATGATAATATGAATTATGAAACGAATTTTGTCGATTCTCTTTACAGTGGTTTGCGGATTGGCTTGTTTGCAGGCCCAGACCGTGGGCTTGGTTTTGAGCGGAGGCGGAGCTAAGGGAATAGCGCATATAGGTATTATCAAAGCCCTCGAAGAAAATAATGTGCCCATCGATTATGTAGCCGGTACGTCGATGGGGGCTATTGTGGGGGCGTGGTATGCTATGGGATATACCCCCGACGAAATGCTGGATTTGATTCTTTCCGAAGATTTCAACTTGTGGTCTCGTGGAATTTTTGACAAAAGATACGTCTATTATTTTAAGAAACCTGATCCTACTCCCGAAATCGTTACATTTAATGTCGCTTTACAAGACTCGACTAAATTCGAACCGCATTTCTTGCCTAATAGCCTCATCAATCCGTTCCCTATGAATTATGCGTTCATGAGTATATTTGCACCTTATTCGGCACAGTGCGAAGGGAATTTCGATAATTTATTCGTTCCGTTTCGAGCGGTTGCCTCCGATGTATATCACAAGCGAGAAGTCATATTGAGGAATGGTGATTTGGGTGATGCCGTGAGAGCTTCCATGAGTTTCCCTTTCGTATTCAAACCGATTGAAATCGACAGCGTATTGGTCTATGACGGCGGTATTTATAATAATTTCCCTGTCGATGTGATGAAGTCCGATTTTAATCCCGATATCATCATCGGGAGTATTGTTGCCGCTAAACTGGATAAACCCAAAGAAGACGATTTGATGAATCAAATCGAGAATATGGTCATGCAAAAAAGCGATTATACTCTCGATCCCGAAGATGGGATTTTGATGCGTTTCAATTTGAGTGATGTAGGACTTCTCGACTTTCCCAAAGCACGGCAAATTGCCAAGATAGGATATGACCGTACGATAGCTATGATGGATTCTATCAAAAGTCGTATTCCCAGAGAACTATCTCAGGACACCCGCCAATTGCAGCGAATGGTTTTCAAAAGTAAAACCCCCGACCTTGTATTTGATAAAGTTTCGGTAGAGGGAGGGAATCATCAACAACGGGAGTATATTCGTCGGCAATTCGATTCAGATGAACCTTTTTCCGATGAGCAGGCTAAGGCTGCTTACTATAAAACCATATCCGATGGAAAAATATCAGATTTGATACCTCATGCCCGATACGACAAGGAAAGTGGCATGTTCAATCTCGATATTAAAGCAAAAGTGCACGATCAACTGGCGATAGGAATGGGAGGATTTATTTCGTCGACTAGTTCCAATCAAATATATATAGGTGCACACTATCGCACGGTAAGCCTCAATTCTCTCGATCTCGATTTAGGTGGGCAAATAGGACAGTCTTATACTTCCGGCATGTTATCGGCTCGTTTCGATTTGAAGACCGTTATACCTATGTATCTGAAACTGCAAGCTGTGGCTTCTAAACAAAAGTTTTATCAAAATGAAACGTTGTTTTATTCCGACCGCATGCCCTCTTTTATCACACAATCCGAGCAATATGTGAAGTTACGGTTGGGGTTGCCGTTTTTGACCGGTTCGAAAGCTGTCGTTTCTGTTGGATATGGTTCGATGAACGATAAGTATTACCAATCCAATACGGTAGATTTTTCCAAGAATGAACAGGATCGCAGTCGTTATAACTTGCTTGTAGCATCGATGAAATTCGATCAAAATAATTTGAATAATTACATGTACCCCACCTCTGGTACAGATTGTTCCGTATTAGGGCTATTGGCGTATGGAAAAGAACGATTCAAGCCATATAACTCGAATTTGCAACCACATAGCAAACAGACACTTTCGTGGTTACAGATAGAAGGAAATATTCATACCTATTTCCCTTTGGGAAATAAATTCGTGTTGGGTGTTCGGGGGAAAGCCGTGGTATCGAGTAAAGGACTGTTGAGTAATTATACTTCCACACTAATCCAAGCACCGGCATTTACTCCTACTCCGCATAGTAAAACTATCTTCAATCCAGCTTTTCGTTCCACACAATATTTGGCGGCGGGAGTGATACCCATTTGGAAAATCCTGAATAATTTGCAATTTCGCAATGAGTTCTATGTTTTTGCTCCATTTCGGCAGATTTACGAAGGTGAAAATATGGTTCCCTATTATGGAAAAGCCTTTACGAAGTATCATTTTATGGGCGAGAGTTCCTTAGTGCTCGATCTCTCTTTCGCTTCGATTAGTCTTTATGCCAATTACTATGATTATCCAGCACGTAACTGGAACTTCGGTATAAATATCGGTCTGTTGGTATTCAGTCCTAAATTCTTGGAATAAGAAAAAATCTATTTATCTGAAAATGGGTACGATAGAAAAAAATCATATATTGGAGGTAAAAAAATAAGATAAAAAGATACGTTGGAATAAAATTATTCCTATCTTTGCAACCGCAAACGGCTCCGTAGCTTAACTGAATAGAGCATCTGACTACGGATCAGAAGGTTACAGGTTTGAATCCTGTCGGAGTCACAAAAAGGGTCCCATATAATCTATATGAGACCCTTTCTTTTTGGAATTCTGTCCTTATTTTTAGCTCTCTTATTTCCGATTTCGTCGGAATAAGAGGGGATTTAATGTTCGTCTAAAATCTCGTTACTATCTTCTTCGCTATTTCCGTCGTCTTTTTGAGGAGCCGGTTTAACCACCCATGCGCTCAATTCATATAATGCATATAAGGGAACGAATACGACAGACAAAGTAAATGGGTCGCTCGATGGTGTGATAAACGCAGCTAATATAAGTAGTATGACGATAGCATGTCGGCGATAAGTTTTGAAAAAACGTCTTGTGATAAGCCCCATGTTCGACAACAACCAGCACAGCAGGGGTAATTCGAATACGAGTCCCATAATAAAATTAAGTGTGAGGAAGTTGCTCATGTATGAGTCCAGTGAGATTTGGTTAGGAACCATTTCGCTCACTTGGTACTCTGCCAAAAAACGCAACGTTAACGGAAATACAAGAAAATATCCCACTCCGATACCGATAAAGAACATGATATTTCCTGCGAGAAATGCCCCTCTGGCATGTCGTTTTTCGCCGGCGTATAATCCCGGACTGACGAAAGTCCACAGTTGATAGATGACATATGGAAACGCAAACAACAAGGCAATCCACATGGACGTGCTCATGTGGATAAAAAACTGGGAAGCTAATTGTATATTGATAAGTTTTACCTCGAAATGGTCGTTGCAAAAATCCGGTAAGATGGACGTGTGTTGGCTCAGGTCACAAAGTAACCGATATAATATGAAATCGGAATGGCAGGGCGCAAGGATAATGCTGTCGAATATTCGAGGCATGAGAGTAAAAAACACGACCGATAAGAGGATAATTGCACCGACCGAGCGTAGTATGACTCTGCGCAGGTCATCGACATGATCCCAAAAACTCATCTCTTTCAGCTCGTTATCCATGAATGTGTCGTGGCTCTACAAGTGTGGTAAAACCGTGAAATATCATTTATACATGAGAATGCAGAAATGATAATGATTATAATTATAGTGAACGATCGAGTAATTATTTCCCTTCTTCCTTTTTCTGTTCCTCGTTTTTGGAGACCGGAGCATTTATTTCCTCTTCGATTTCGTTCATTCCCTTTTTGAAACTACGTACACCCTTCCCGATACCGTGCATCAATTCCGGTATTTTTCTACCTCCAAAAAGAAGTAAAACCACTACCAATATAACAATAAGCTCTGTCGTACCGAGGTTCCCGAAGAGTAAAAGTATCGCAGAAAATGTGTTCATTTATTTTATCGTTTAAGTATTATTTCGTTCAATGGGAACAAAATAAGAAAGAATATTTGTATAATACAACAAATCTATATCAAAATTGATTAACTTTGCAGAGATTTTTTGAATAAGGAAAATTTTCCGTAATTAAAAGAGAAGAAAATGAAAGCATTTGTATTTCCCGGACAAGGGGCGCAATTTGTAGGTATGGGAAAAGACCTCTACGAAAATAACCCCGTAGCCAAAGAGATGTTCGATAAGGCCAACGAGATATTGGGCTTCAATATCACCGACCTGATGTTTAACGGAACAGACGAAGATTTGCGTCAGACCAAAGTTACCCAGCCTGCTATATTCCTGCACTCGGTAATTTTGGCAAAAACGATGGGTGACGATTTTAATCCCGATATGGTAGCCGGTCACTCGTTGGGTGAATTTTCGGCATTGGTAGCCGCCGGAGCACTTTCTTTCGAGGACGGTTTGCGTCTTGTCTCGGCACGTGCGCAGGCTATGCAGAAAGCTTGTGAAAAAACACCGTCGACAATGGCGGCTGTGTTGGCTTTACCCGATGCGAAAGTAGAGGAATTGTGCGCTTCGGTAACCGAAGGTGTCGTGGTTCCTGCCAATTATAATTGCCCGGGACAAATCGTTATATCGGGTTCTATCGAAGGTGTAGATGCTGCCTGTGCAAAGATGTTGGAGGCTGGTGCGAAACGGGCTTTGAAACTCAAAGTGGGTGGTGCTTTCCATTCTCCGCTGATGGAGCCGGCTCGTGCTGAATTGGCAGATGCCATCGCTCATACCGATTTCCATGCTCCGAAATGTCCTGTTTATCAGAATGTGAATGCAGAACCTCAAACCGATCCTGAAACGATCAAGAAGAACCTTATCGCTCAATTGACCGCTCCGGTACGTTGGACACAAACTATCCAAAACATGATCGCCACCGGAGCCGATACGTTTGTCGAGGTAGGACCGGGAGCTGTGCTGCAAGGTTTGGTAAAGAAAATTTCGTCGGAAGTAGCGACTTCGGGAATCCAGTAAGTCGTATACAATATTAGTAAAAGAGCGGTAACGAAAGTTGCCGCTCTTTTTTTGTTTCCGGTTTATCGGGAAAATCGCTTTCTGATAAATTTGTTTTGCACATTAAGCGGTGAGGGAGTTTGGCGAGAAAAGTAAACATGTTTGCTTTGTCTTTCTCTCACCTTGTACTATCTTTGCAAAGTTGCGAAGACGGGCTGTGGTTCGGCATAATCAAATAAATTTGCTTCTGCGCTCACCTTGCACTATCTTTGCATAATCAAAAGAATTGTGATATGAACCTCTTCAATGATTTTCTGAATACTATTTCGGATACAGAGGTTACGACGACCTCGGCTATATTCAAGTTGATGCTGAGTTTGTTGTTGGGGGGTATCGTGGGCTTTGAGCGAAAGCGGAAAGGCCAAGTAGCCGGTGCTCGTACATTTGCGCTCATCTCTATGGGTGCAACGTTGGCGATGATTATCTCTATCTATATTCCACAGGTTTATTTGGGATTGAAAAACGGAGACCCGGGACGAGTTGCCGCACAAGTGATTACAGGTGTCGGTTTCTTGGGTGCGGGAGCCATCATTCAAACAAAAGGTTCGATACGAGGCTTGACCACAGCTGCTGGTATTTGGATGGTGGCGGCTTTGGGTTTGGCGGTAGGTGTAGGTCTTTATGTTATTGCGATTATTTCGACCATATTGATATTGTTCACGTTGGTGAGTTTGGAACAATATGAACGTCGGACGAATTTAGACCGGGAAGGAAAAATTATACATTTGAAAGCGGCCGAGATTGTCGAGGATTTGACCCGGTATGAAAAATTATTGGGTGAGTATAAGGTTTCGTTACACAATGTGTTGGTTGAATATAATTATTCGGAACAGAAGACCGATTTGAAATTTATCGTTTTGTCTCGGTCTACGACCGATTTTGTTTCTCTTTTTTCCCATATGTGTAATATTTACCGAACGGAATATATTTCACTTCAAAACGAGATTTGATTATGGAATTGGATGCCCTCATTACCGATTTGGCTCTTATTTTGATTGTGGCTGGGGTAGTGACATTACTTTTCAAGAAATTGAAACAGCCCGTTGTATTGGGTTATATTGTCGCCGGTTTTTTAGTGGGTCCCAATTTCGTTTTTTTCCCTACCATAGTAGATGAGGGTGATATAAATTTATGGGCAGAACTGGGTATCATTGTACTTCTGTTTTCTTTGGGATTGGAATTCAGCTTTAAAAAACTTTTTCAAGTAGGGGCATCGGCCGTTCTTACAGCGTTAGTCGTTGTATCGGGTATGATGCTGGCAGGCTACGGAGCCGGTCGGTTATTACATTTCACGTATCTCGACAGTATCTTTTTGGGAGCCATGTTATCCATGTCGTCGACGACGATTATCATCAAGGCCTTTACCGATTTGAATTTACGCAAGAAGGCTTTTACGAATTTAGTTTTTGGTGTATTGATCGTGGAAGATTTGTTTGCCGTGGTGATGATGGTGATACTTTCTTCTATTGCCGTGAAGAACTCGTTCGAAGGGGCGGAATTATTGGAGAGTATCGCTAAATTGCTCTTTTTCCTGATTATTTGGTTTGTTGTGGGAATCTCCATATTACCTCTGATTCTGAAAAAAACACGTAAGTTTTTAAATGACGAGACTTTGTTGGTCGTTTCTATGGGGCTCTGTCTGGGTATGGTCGTTTTGGCTACTTATGCCGGATTTTCTTCGGCTTTGGGCGCTTTTGTCATGGGATCTATATTAGCCGGTACGAATGAGGCCGAACGGATAGAGAAAGTCGTTCAACCGGTAAAGGACCTGTTTGGAGCCATATTTTTCGTATCGGTAGGTATGTTGGTCAGTCCGGCGGCTCTCAGTCAATATGCATTGCCTATCTGTTTGCTCTCTATTGTTGTTATTGTAGGACAGATATTCTTCGGTACGGTGGGTATGTTGGCTTCGGGACAGACTTTGAAAATATCGATACAATCGGGGTTTAGTTTATCTCAAATCGGTGAGTTCGCTTTTATTATAGCCTCGTTGGGAATGTCGTTGAATGTGATCGACAAATTTCTGTATCCGATAGTTGTGGCAGTATCGGTGATAACTACTTTTTTGACTCCTTATTGTATTCGGTTGGCCGACCCTGCTTATAGTTGGATTGAGCGACGTTTGCCGGAGAGGTGGCTTGCGGTTATCGACCGTTATAGTCAGAGCCGAACCGAAATAAAGCCTCATAAGGCAGTATGGAAAGAGGCTATTGCACAATATTTGTGGAGAGTACTGCTTTATTCGTCGCTGATCGTAGCGATAATTATGGTCTCTCAAATGTGGTTTATACCGTTGATGGTGGAAATTTTGCCTGAGTGGGGACGTATGATCGCCGCTATCGTAACTTTGGTAGTGATGTCGCCGTTTTTGTGGGCTTTGATGGTTAAGGAGGTAAGTATGTCCTTGATAAGGAAATTGGGAGAGGGGAGTGTAAACCGGGTTCCATTGACTTTGATGATAGTTTTCCGCATATTGCTGGCTTTGTTTTTCGTTATATATTATCTTTCTATTGTCCACTCTCAACGTACCGGCGTGTTGTTGGGACTGGGTATATTCATTGTTGTTCTCATTTTATTGTCTAAGCGCATACAGAAGCAGTTCATGCGTATCGAAAATATATTTATGGATAACTTGAACGAAAGGGAATTACGAAAGACAGGACGGAATACGAGCTTGGTAAGCGATATGCATTTGGCCTATATGGACGTAAATGCAGACTGTCCGTTTGCCGGACGTCGCCTAATGGATTCCGATTTACGCAAAGAATATGGAATCAATGTCGTAAGTATTCAGAGGGGAACTCGGCGAATCAATATCCCGAAGGGGGAAACCCGAATTTTCCCGGGAGATACGATCGGTGTTATTGGAACAGATGATCAGATTCAATCTTTGCTTACCGTAGTGGAAGGTAGTGAATCGCCCGAAGAGGAAACCGATAACAGGGAAGTCACATTTACGCATGTTGTTGTGCCCGGGAATTCGCCGTTGATCGGGCAAACGAGTTCGTCGTTGAGCATTCGTAATAAGAATAATTGCCTCGTTGTGGGAATAGAACGTGCAGACGGAACATTTCATCAGCCCGACGGACAAACTTGTTTTGAGGCGCACGATGTGATTTGGCTTGTCGGGGAGCCGGATAATATCAAACAGTTGATTCAGGATAAAATAGAAAATCATATACAACATACATAAAGACCTACGATTATGCAGGAAAAAATTATTATTCTCGATTTCGGTTCTCAATACACGCAGTTGATTGCCCGCCGGTTGCGGGAGCTGAACACGTATTGCGAAATCTTGCCGTACAATAAATTCCCTTACGGAGAAGAGGGAATTAAAGGAGTGATTCTCTCGGGGAGTCCCTATTCGGTGAACGATCCTAATGCCCTTTTTGTCGATTTGAGTCGTATCCGTGGTGTCTATCCGGTACTTGGCGTTTGTTATGGGGCGCAATTCTTGTCTCATACGTGGGGGGGGAAGGTCGAGTCTGCCGATACCCGGGAATATGGTCGTGCCAATTTGGCTTGGCATGATGAGAACGATCCCCTCATGCGCGGTGTGCGGGAGAATTCCACCGTATGGATGTCACATGGCGATTCTATTACGGTAATATCCTCTAACTTCACCCTTGTGGCCAGTACTCATGAAGTAAAGACAGCGGCTTTTCATATCGAGGGCGAACCGACATGGGGTGTACAGTTCCACCCAGAGGTATATCACAGCGAAGACGGCACGCTTCTGCTGACGAATTTCGTACGTGATATCTGCCACTGTGATATGGACTGGACACCGGCCTCGTTTATCGAACATACAGTAGCGGAATTAAGTACGAAGTTGGGAGACGACAAAGTGGTATTGGCCTTGTCGGGAGGGGTCGATTCTACTGTGGCTGCCGTGTTGCTTAACAAGGCGATCGGTAATCACCTTACTTGTATCTTCGTCGATAACGGTTTGTTGCGGAAAAACGAGTTTGAGAGTGTTCTTGCCAACTACAAGGATATGGGGCTCAATGTCTTGGGCATAGATGCTAAGGATTATTTTTACGAACAGTTGAAGGGGGTGACCGAGCCGGAAAAGAAACGGAAAATTATAGGTAAGGGTTTTATCGATATTTTCGATCGCGAGGCTCGTAAGCTGACCGATATAAAATGGCTGGCGCAAGGGACTATTTATCCCGACGTGATCGAATCGCTTTCGATTACGGGTATGACTATCAAATCTCACCATAATGTAGGTGGATTGCCCGAGAAAATGAATTTGAAACTGGTGGAGCCGTTGCGTCTGCTGTTTAAAGACGAGGTACGCCGGGTCGGTCGGGAACTGGGTATCAGCGAGAAACTCATCGGACGTCACCCTTTCCCCGGTCCCGGATTGGCTGTCCGTATACTTGGAGATATCACACCCGAGAAGGTACATATTTTGCAGGAGGCAGATCATATTTTCATACAGGGACTTATCGACAACGACCTGTATAATAAAGTGTGGCAGGCAGGAGTCGTTTTGTTGCCGGTACAGTCGGTAGGGGTGATGGGCGACGAACGGACATACGAGCGGGCTGTCGCCCTCCGAGCCGTTCTTTCGACCGACGGCATGACTGCCGATTGGGCTCATTTGCCTTATGAGTTCCTTGCCAAAGTATCTAACGACATTATTAACAAAGTGCGTGGCGTGAATCGGGTGGTTTACGACATCAGTTCTAAACCGCCTTCGACTATTGAGTGGGAATAGTCAATAGATTTCGGAATTTATAAAACGAGCGGAGTCAATTTCCTCAAATGGAAATTGGCTCCGCTTCTGCGTTATGGAGAAAGATTGAATTTATTTTTTCTCGGTAAGAGTGAACCGGATTGTACCGGCATTGACTAAATCTTCGTGAGAAATGAATCGTCCTTTATGTTTTTTCCCGTTTACCGTGATACGGTCGGTGTAGATAGCCTTCGGAGAAGGCCGTTCGCACTCGATGACCAAAGAGTCTTGGGTATAATAACGAGGATCGAGATGGAGTATAATCTTGTCGAAGGCAGGAGCTACAAGGGTATAACGGGGTATTCCCGGACAATCGGGATAAAGTCCCATCATACTGAATACGGCCCATGCGGACATCGTTCCCGTGTCGTCGTTGCCGGGTATGCCATCGGGTTGATTCTTGAAGTATTTTTTCAAGAGCGAGTTGACTAGCGAGTCAGTTCTCCATTCTTCACCTTTGACTTGGGCAAAAAGGTAGGGGTAAGTGATGTCTGGCTCATTTGCCGGATCATAAAGATTTTCATCGAACACTTTGCGTAACTTGGCGGCGAATTTCTTTTCTCCTCCCATCAATCGTTTTAGCCCGCCGATGTCGTGGGGGACATAGAAGGTGTAATTCCATGCGTTGCCTTCGTGGAATCCGGGAGCCGGTTCGAAGTTGAGTCCTTGCAGGGGATCGAACGGTGTGTAGAATGAGCCGTCTGGCAGTATGGGACGCAGTGTCCCGAATTCTTTGCAATAGTAGTGTTTGTAGCCCAACGAACGTTTGGCGAAGGTTTGGGCATCTTCTTTGTGCCCTAAACTTTCGGCGAAGCGGGAGAGTGCGAAATCTGCCAGATAGTATTCGAGGGCGTGGGATACGGAGTTATCGAATTGCTCGCGTAAGGGTACATATCCCAGTTTCATGTAGTCGTCGTTATCGGTACGCAAGATGTTTTCGCTACCGGGAGCAGTCGCCGATTTTATCATCGCCTCATAGGCTGTTTCTGCGTCGAAGTTTTTAAGTCCTCGCAACCATGTGTCTGCTAACATAATGATAGCTGGATCTCCCGACATGGTGAGCGTTTCGTTTCCATAAAGTTCCCAGCGAGGTAACCACCCCCATTCTTTGTACATGTCGATGAGGGTCTGTACCATGTCGAGTTGCTTTTGGGGATAAGCGAGGGTAAAGAATGGGTGTACGTTGCGGAATGTATCCCATAGCGAGAAGACGGTGTAGCGATCGTGCCGGGTGGTGAGTATCTTGTCGCTCTCCATAGCGGGATATTGCCCATTGACATCTTGGAGAATGTTGGGGTGAATAAACATGTGGTATAGTGCCGTATAGAAGGTGGTTTTTTGTTCATCGAAACCTCCTTCTACTTCTATTCGGGAGAGTATATCGTTCCATTGATTCCGGGCATCGAGGCACACTTTGTCGAATTGGAATCCTTGCTGCTCACTGTCGAGGTTTTGGCGGGCATTCTCGATGCTGACGAACGATACGCCCATTTGTACTTGAATCTGTTCTCCGGGTTTGGTGTCGTAGGAGAAGAATACTCCTATATCATCGCCCGACATTTCTTTGGTGTACCGGGTGTAGATTTTGTACTTCCCGTTATCGGGATCCCATTCGGCCTCTACACCGGTCATAGGTCTTTGTTTTTTCCAGTATCCCGATTGTAGGGGTTTTTTGTCGACCCGTATCACGAAATAGATAGGGAATACTCCCTGCCGGTTGTAGTAACAAAATCCACCGAGGAGCTTGCTACCTTCGTATTCGGTATCGCTTACTTTACGGACGGTCGCTCCACTCTCGTTGGTGAGTCCTTCTCCTAAATTGAGCAATATGTGGCTTTCACCGCCTGGGTAGGTGAATCGGGCGATGGAGGTGCGGGGAGTAGCACTTACTTCTGTATCGATGCCGTAGCGAGTGAGCCGGTTGGCATAGTAGCCCGGGTGGGCTTCTTCCAAAGCGTATTCACTACCGTATTGCTTGTAATCGACATTGAGTTCTCCGCTTATCGGCATTAATAGGAGGGAGCCTAATTCGGGGCAGCCCACGCCGCTAAGGTTTACATGAGAAAATCCGGTAAAAAATGTGTTGTGGTATTCGTAGGGGGTGGACCACCAGCGCGCATCTTTGTCATATACGTTTTTATCGGAACCCATTACATTGAATGGGGTGACCGACATAAGGCCGTTAGGACAGATTGCGCCCGGATTCGTCGTTCCGAAGTTCGTTGTTCCGATGAAGGGATTTACATAAGCAACAGGCTCGTCTGCCGA
>ERZ779932.872-NODE-872-length-13706-cov-1.833639_pt1 | contig 13706 bp, 8 predicted proteins | sample MGYA00511064_ERZ779932 | MGnify/ENA primary metagenome ERZ779932 (study PRJEB29588, sample SAMEA1966821) | human gut metagenome | biome: human gut; feature: human-associated habitat; material: faeces | place: Denmark | collected 2008/2010 ...
CGTCCGGCGCAGAGCAAAATACCGATGCTTACAAATCCAAAGCACCTGATCTTAAAGGCACCGCATCCAAGTCCGCTTTCCGCGTATCGCGGGTTCTTTGGATGCAGACATTTCAGTCAGGCAAATCAGTTTCTAAAAGAACATGGAATCGAGCCGATTGACTGGCAGATAGAAGACATTTAAGAAATTTCTTGATAAAAAGAGGAGTGCCCCATTGTCCAATGGACAATGGGGCGAATTATGAAAAAATAACAAGTTAGTAACTTTGCTTTCTTTTATGTTCTTATAATAGCATCTGATTGTGAATAAAATATGAACAAAACGAAAAGAAATTGTTATCTTTTCGTAATTATAACCAAAATACGGAAAAATACCACAAAAGTATTGTAAAAACAGTGAAAAAGCGATAGGATAAAAGAAAGAATTGTGTGAAAGAGGTGATACTATGAGAGGAATTTCGATGTATGATTCATCGTCAGTAAGTACTTTATTTTCCAGTCTGGGTTCTTCGAAAAGCACAGGAAGTGGCCTGTTTGGAATCAATTTAAGTGAGTATGCAAGTATTCGCAGTGGTTCTTATGGCAAATTAATGCGCTCTTATTTTTCAATGGATTCCACGAAGGGCACCTCGAAGTCGGATGACAGCACCAAAAATACGATCGAGGATCTGGCCACGACCACATCAACGTCAAAAGACAGTACCAAGACGCTGGCTGCGATTGAGTCCGATGCCAAGGAACTGACAGACTCTGCCAAGGCATTGTATACCCGCAGTAACAACAAGGTGTTTACAAAGGATTCCGGGGGCAGCTACGATACGGACAAGATCTACAAAGCAGTAAAGCGTTTTGCGGATGATTACAACTCCATGCTGGATACAGCCGGCAAGTCATCGACGAACCGCATTTCCCGGTCGGTAAGTTCTATGAAAAATGAGACTTCTTACAATGAGAAACCCTTAAAGGAAATAGGAATTACGGTCGATGAAAAGACCGGCAGGCTGTCGGTGGATGAGACAACGTTTAAGAGTGCGGACACAGAGAAAATAAAGAACCTGTTCAATGGAACCGGTTCCTACGCATACAGTGTGGCAACAAAGGCAGCCATGACAGAGTCCTATGCAAAGTAAGAAGCCGCAAAATCCAATACATATACGAAGAATGGCACGTATAATTACAATTATAACAGCGGAAATATTTTTACAGATATGTTTTAAATAGTTGAAAATGAGTTTTCGAAATGCAGGAAACCCTCTTTGCTGGACAGACCAGCAGAGAGGGTTTCCTGTTTTTACCAAACAGACAGAGGGTAACAGATTAATCATCTGCCTCCTCATCTGCAGTTGTATTGTATACCTGACGTTTTCTTGCCATAACATCACTTTCGAGATATTCGTCATAAGTAGAAACCTTGTCTACCATGCTTCCATCCGGAAGAAACTCGATGATGCGGTTCGCAGTTGTCTGTACGACCTGATGGTCACGGCAGGCAAACAGAATCACACCAGGGAATTTGATCATTCCGTTGTTTAAAGCAGTAATGGATTCCATATCCAGGTGGTCTGTCGGCTCATCAAAGATCAAAACGTTGCTTCCCATGATCATCATGCGGGAGAGAAGGACACGGACTTTTTCTCCACCGGAGAGGACACGCATCTTTTTTACACCATCTTCACCGGCAAAAAGCATACGGCCGAGGAAACCGCGGACATAAGTTGCGTCTTTGATCTCGGAGTATTGGGTCAGCCAGTCAACGATCAGCTCATCGGAATCAAAGATGGCGGTATTATCCTTCGGGAAATAAGACTGGCTTGTTGTAACTCCCCATTTGTAAGATCCTTCATCCGGTTCCATTTCCCCGGCGAGAATTTTAAACAATGTTGTCTTTGCAAGCTCATTTCCACCGACAAAGGCGATTTTGTCATCGTGTCCGACAATAAAGGAAATGTTGTCAAGAACTTTTACACCGTCAATGGTTTTACTGATTCCGTCTACGGTCAGAACTTCATTTCCGATTTCACGGTTTGGACGGAAATCAATGTACGGATATTTACGGCTGGAAGGACGGATGTCATCTAGCTGGATTTTTTCCAGGGCACGCTTACGGGAAGTTGCCTGCTTGGATTTGGAAGCATTTGCAGAGAAACGGGAGATAAACTCCTGCAGCTCTTTGATTTTTTCTTCCTTTTTCTTGTTGGCTTCTTTCATCTGACGGACAAGAAGCTGGCTGGATTCATACCAGAAATCGTAGTTTCCGGCATACAGCTGGATTTTGCCGTAATCCATGTCTGCAATGTTGGTGCAGACTTTGTTTAAGAAATAACGGTCATGGGAAACCACGATAACCGTGTTTTCAAAGTTGATCAGAAATTCTTCTAACCATGCGATGGCATCAAGATCCAGGTGGTTGGTCGGCTCATCGAGAAGAAGAATGTCCGGGTTGCCAAACAGTGCCTGCGCAAGAAGTACTTTGACTTTTGCGGCACCCGGCAGGTCTGCCATCTGTGTGTAGTGATCCTCGGTCGGAATTCCAAGACCGTTTAACAAGGTGGCAGCATCGGATTCGGCATTCCAGCCGTCCATGTCTGCAAATTCTGCTTCAAGTTCACTGGCGCGGATACCATCCTCATCGGAAAAATCTTCTTTCATGTAGATGGCATCTTTTTCTTTCATGATGTCATACAGACGTTTATTTCCCATGATAACCGTGTCGAGTACGGTATACTCATCATACTTGAAGTGGTCCTGCTGCAGGAAAGACAGACGCTGTCCCGGTGTGATGACAATGTCACCGCTGGTTGGCTCTAACTGCCCGGATAAAATTTTTAAAAAGGTAGATTTGCCGGCACCGTTTGCACCGATCAAACCGTAACAGTTCCCCTCGGTAAACTTTACGTTTACATCTTCGAAAAGGGCTTTTTTGCCTAATCTTAAAGTAATGTTATTTGCACTAATCATACGAAAACCTCATTGCTTTACTTAATATGTCTATGATAAAATCACAAATTCTATTATAAACATGACATGGGATATATTTCAAGAAGAAAAACGCTTTCTTGTTGGAAATGTATAGAAATAATGATATAATGGAGAAAGAATTGAACGAAATTGGGGCAAAGCTATGGATTATAGGGAATTTATACAGTTGGATCTGCCTGTCGCAGTTGCAATTGTCAGTTGTGGGGCAGACTGGAGAGTGGAAGAGGCAAACGCAGAGTTTACGGATGTACTTGGATACACGGAAAAGGAACTGCGGGAAACCAGACCACAAAAAATGGTATATGACGAAGATTATGCAAATCTGGTCAGTGTATTGGAAAATGTTGTCCGGACACATGACAACGGAAAAATGCAGCTTCGTATCGTACGCCCCGATGGGAAAACCCGGTGGGTGGAGATGCGGTGCAGTGTTCTGGCACATTACGATGTAAAACCATATGTGGTTTTATTTTTATGGGATATTGATGAGGAAAAAAGACGGGAAGAACATCAGAAACTGTTGAACCAGAAATATGAGCTGATGGAACAGCTGTCTTTGGAATATCCGTTTGATCTGGATGTGGAAAACTGGACGATGCTGCGCTCGTACCGGCTGATGGAACTGAGGGGACAATACGATTATTCCGAACAATATTTTCCGGTGGATGAAGAAGTTCTGACACTCTGTCCACCGGATCAGGAGCTTTTTCTGAAGGCTATGAAAGAAGCTGCCACAGAGGAAAAAACCGGAAGTATGGATACAAGGTTTAATATCCATACGGAAAATGAGACACCGAAATATCTCTGGTTTAGAACTTATTACAAGAGCATTGCAGACCATAATGGACGGATCACCCGGATTATCGGAAGAAGTTTTAATATTGATGAAGATAAGAATCTTCAGGAAGAAGTGCGGAGAGATCCGCTGACGAAACTGCTCAACAAGCTGGAAATCCAAAGGGAGACCGATGCATTTCTGGAAGGAACAGAAGACGGAACCCATGTATTGTTTCTGATTGATATTGATAATTTTAAAGGTGTCAATGATAATTTCGGGCATACATTCGGTGATACCGTAATCGTAGATGTTGCAAATATTATCAAATCTTTTTTCCGCAACAATGATCTGACCGGAAGGGTCGGTGGGGATGAATTCCTTGTGCTGATGAAGAACACAACACTCGAGAAGGCAAAGGAACGTGCCGGAAATCTTGGAGAAGCACTCTGCAAAGTTTATACGGGGGGCTCCATTCACTACAGGATCTCGGCAAGTATTGGTCTGGCCGCCTGTAACGGTGGGGATGGAAATACATACAGTTCCCTGTTTGAAAAAGCGGATCATGCCATGTATCGTACCAAGCAGGGGGGCAAAAATGGATATGAGATTGCCGGTGCAAAAGATGTGGGAATGATCAGAAACGGAATCAAAAACATTGAGCGGCGGGAAAACATGGGCGCAGAAGACCGTGAATTCCTTGCATTTTCCATCAGTCTTATGGCGCACGCCAAAAATATAGACGGGTCGCTGAATATGCTTTTAAACAGGATTACGGAAAGATACCAGCTGGATCTTGTTATGGTATTTGAGGATAACACCGAAAATGACGGAATGGTCATGACCAATTATTTTGGAAATAATTTCTCTTTTTATGGGAAAAGTGCGTTTCCAAAGAAAAGTCCTTCACTAAAGGAACTACAGCCAGGGGAGTATATGATAGTTAAAAATTCGCGGAGCAATTTTGCAACGGGGATGGGAAAGTATCTTAAGTCAACGGATACATACAACGAAAAAGCTCCGTTTTCTGCTGTGGTTGGAAAATTTGAATATGTTGGGGGCTGTACAGGGGAAGTAATTTATGTGTCACTGGACGAAGAACGGCAGTGGCAGCCGGGAGAGTTGGAAATTTTTCAGGAACTGACCCGTATGATGGCTATTTTTGTGTCCCTGCGCTATCGGGTCGCGGAAAGCCGGGAACAGATCAGTTCCATCCAGAAAAAAGATCCGCTGACAGGGCTGTACAATCAGGAGGCATTCCGTGAAGCGGTGGTTGAAATTCTGGCACATTCCAAGCCGGATGAAGTATATGCCATTGAGTATATGGATATCAATAATTTTGGATATATCAATGAAAATTATGGCTATAAAGTAGGGGACAGTGTCCTTAAAATGTTTGCACAGGATATCTTTATGCAGGAGTATTTCCGTGCAGGCTGCCGTTTGTATTCGGATTTTTTTCTGCTTCTGATTGCAGATGAAAGTCAGGAAAAAATGATCGATCGTCTGCACAACAGAAATAAAAGATTTTCCAATATGCAGAATCACAGGTATCCAAACAGTGGAATGGGGATATCGGCAGGGGTATATATTCTGGAAGACAATAAAATGGACATCGAGTTTGCGATCGAAAATGCCAATCTTGCATGGAAAAATGCAAAAAATACCGGGAAGAGGGATATTACCCTGTATAATCCTTCCCTGCGTATCCAGCGTACCGAGGAGCAAAAAATAGTCGGGGAATTTTATGAGGCATTATACCGGGATGATTTCCAGATGTATCTGCAGCCAAAGTTTATTTTACGTGACCGGAGTGTTTATGGGGCAGAAGCACTGGCACGATGGAAACGTCCGGATGGAAAGATTCTTCCGCCGGGAATGTTTATTGATTCTCTCGAAAAAATAGGATATATCACAGAGCTTGATTTTTATATTTATGAGGAAGTGTTAAAAACTCTCGAAAAATGGGACAAGCAGCACCGGAGAAAAATTGTGATTTCAACCAATTTTTCCGGGCGTCATTTTGAGTCGGACGGAGAGGAATTTTTAAACCGTATCCAGCATGTGCTTTCCAAATACAGTGTCCGTCCGGAGTATATAGAAATTGAGGTGACAGAGGGCGTACTTGTAAAAAATGTAGCAGTCCTTGAAAAGTGTATGAACCGGCTGCACGAGATTGGATTCCGTGTGGCAATTGATGATTTCGGAACAGGATATTCTTCACTTTCCGTACTTGCAGACATGCCTGCAGACGTCATAAAAATTGACAAAAGTTTTATTAATAAAGGCATGACGGAACAAAAGAAAAATCTTCTTTACGAAATCGGCCGTATGGTAAAGATTTTACATAAAGATATTATTATAGAGGGGGTGGAAACGGAGGAACAGGAGCAGTTCCTCAAAGAAGGTGGATTCACCTGCGGACAGGGATATTTATGCAATTGTCCGGTTCCGATTGGCGACTTTGAAAAGATGTATTTGTAAAAAAACAAGAAATGCTGTCGCTATCGCTTGATTTTTGGGTGCATTCATCCTATATTATTTAGTTAGAAGACATTCTGATTCAATGTTTTTTATGTTTGAACTTTAATTAAAAATAGGAGGACTAATTCATGAAACGTTCAATGAAAACCATGGATGGAAACCATGCAGCAGCACACGCTTCTTATGCGTTTACTGATGTTGCAGCAATCTATCCTATTACTCCTTCATCTGTTATGGCTGAGGCTACAGATGAGTGGGCAACCGCTGGTCGTAAGAACATTTTCGGACAGACCGTTCAGGTTACAGAAATGCAGTCTGAAGCCGGTGCAGCTGGTACTGTTCACGGATCTCTTGCAGCTGGTGCATTAACAACTACTTACACAGCATCCCAGGGTCTGTTACTTATGATCCCGAACCTGTACAAAGTAGCTGGTGAGAGACTTCCGGGCGTATTCAACGTATCCGCTCGTTGTGTTGCTACACATGCACTGAACATCTTCGGTGATCACTCTGATGTATATGCTTGCCGTCAGACAGGTGTTGCAATGCTTTGTGAGTCATCCGTACAGGAAGTTATGGACTTAACTCCGGTTGCTCATTGCGCAGCAATCAAGGGAAGAATTCCATTCATCAACTTCTTCGATGGATTCCGTACATCTCACGAAATTCAGAAGATCGAGACATGGGATTATGAAGATCTGAAAGATATGGTAGATATGGATGCAGTTGATGCTTTCCGTAAGAATGCATTAAATCCAAATCATCCGGTAGAAATGGGATCTGCACAGAACCCTGACATCTTCTTCCAGTCAAGAGAAGCTTGCAACTCTACATACGACGAGCTGCCTGCAATCGTACAGGAATATATGGACAAGGTAAATGCCAAGATCGGCACAGACTACAAGCTGTTCAACTACTACGGAGCTGCTGATGCTGACCGTGTCATCATTGCTATGGGTTCTGTATGTGAGACCATCGATGAGACCATCGATTACTTAATGGCAAAGGGCGAGAAGGTCGGTGTTGTTAAGGTTCGTCTTTACAGACCATTCGTAAAGGAAGCTTTAATCGAGGCTATTCCGGATACTGTTAAGAGAATTGCAGTATTAGACAGAACAAAAGAGCCAGGTTCTCTTGGTGAGCCATTATACTTAGATGTAGTTGCTGCATTAAAGGGATCTAAGTTCGATCAGGTTACAATTACAAGCGGACGTTACGGATTAGGATCTAAGGATACTACTCCTGGACAGATCATCGCTGTATACAACAACACAGAGAAGCCAAGATTTACAATCGGTATTACTGATGATGTTACAAATCTTTCTCTTGAAGTTAAGGAGAATCCTGTTACTACACCAGAAGGAACAACAAACTGTAAGTTCTGGGGTCTTGGTGCAGATGGTACAGTAGGTGCCAACAAGAACTCCATCAAGATCATTGGTGACAACACAGATATGTACGCTCAGGCATACTTTGATTATGACTCCAAGAAGTCCGGTGGTGTTACAATTTCCCACTTACGTTTTGGACATTCTCCAATCCGTTCCACATACCTGATCTCTCAGGCAAACTTCGTAGCATGTCACTGTACAGCATACATCTACAAGTACAACATGGTTCAGGATCTGGTACCGGGCGGTACATTCCTGTTCAATACACAGTGGACAGTTGATGAACTGGATGAGAAGTTACCGGGTCAGGTAAAGAGATACATCGCAGAGAACAACATCAACTTCTACATCATCGACGGTGTAAAGATCGGTAAAGAGATCGGTCTTGGAAACCGTATCAACACTGTACTTCAGTCAGCATTCTTCTCTCTGACAAAGCTGATTCCGGAAGAGGAAGTTATCAAGCTTATGAAGGACGCAGCTACAAGATCTTATGCTAAGAAGGGTGACGATGTCGTTAAGATGAACCACGACGCAATCGATGCCGGTGCTACAGCATACGTTAAGGTAGATGTTCCAGAGAGCTGGAAGAACTGCACAGATGATGATTACTCTGTAGAAGTTAAGGGAGACAACAAGGAAGTTGTTGACTTCGTTAAGGATATTCAGCAGAAAGTCAACGGACAGCAGGGTAACACAATTCCTGTATCTGTTGTTAAGAAATACGAGACAGGCTGGACTCCATCCGGTACAGCAGCATACGAGAAGCGTGGTGTTGCAACAGACGTTCCTGTATGGGATGCTACCAAGTGTATCGAGTGTAACCAGTGTTCTTATGTATGTCCTCATGCAGCAATCCGTCCAGTCGCTATGACAGAGGCTGAGGCAGCTAAGGCTCCGGAAGGAATGCAGATGAAGGATCTCAACCAGATGCCAGGTTACAAGTTCGCAATCGTTGTTTCCGCATTCGACTGTACAGGATGTGGTTCTTGTGTAAACGTATGTCCTGATAAGGTACAGGCTATCACAATGACCGGATTCGAGGCACATGAGGATGAGCAGAAGTACTTCGATTACGCAGTATCTCTTGAGGATAAGGAAGATGTTATCGAGAAATTCAAACTTAACTCTGTTAAGGGATCTCAGTTCCGTCAGCCATTACTTGAGTTCTCCGGAGCTTGTGGTGGATGTGGTGAGACACCTTACGCTAAGTTAATTACCCAGTTATTCGGTGACAGAATGTACATTGCAAATGCAACTGGATGTTCTTCTATCTGGGCAAACTCTTCACCTTCTACACCTTATACAACAAACAAGAAGGGTCATGGTCCTGCATGGTCTAACTCACTGTTCGAAGATGCAGCAGAGTTTGGTTATGGTATGTTACTTGCTCAGAGAGCAATCCGTGACAGATTAAAGAACGAGCTGGATGAGATCGCAGCTAACACAGATAAGGCTGATGTTAAGGATGCCATCAAGGAGTGGAATGATACATTCGCTTCCGGTATCGAGAACGGACCAGCTACAGAGAAGTTAGTAGCAGCATTAGAGGCTTGCGGATGCGATGCTTCCAAGAATGTATTAAAAGAGAAAGATTTCCTCGCTAAGAAGTCTCAGTGGATCTTCGGTGGTGATGGATGGGCATACGACATCGGATTCGGTGGTGTAGACCATGTATTAGCATCCGGTAAGGATATCAACGTAATGGTATTCGATACTGAGGTTTACTCAAATACAGGTGGACAGTCTTCTAAGTCTACTCCTACAGGTGCAATCGCACAGTTCGCAGCTGGCGGTAAAGAGACCAAGAAGAAGGATCTTGCCGGTATCGCAATGAGCTATGGTTATGTATATGTAGCACACATCTCTATGGGTGCTGATATGAATCAGTGTGTTAAGGCTCTTGCAGAGGCAGAGGCTTATCCGGGACCATCACTGATCATTGCTTACGCTCCATGTATCAACCATGGTATCAAGAAGGGTATGAGCAAGGCTCAGACCGAGGAGAAGTTAGCTGTTGAGTCCGGATACTGGTTCAACTTCCGTTACAACCCAACACTTGCTGCAGAAGGCAAAGATGCATTCTCATTAGACAGCAAGGAGCCTACAGGCGATTATCAGGCATTCTTAAAGGGTGAGAACCGTTATGCATCTCTTGCTAAGTTCAACCCAGAGAGAGCTGCTGAGTTATTTGCAAAGGCTGAGAAGAACTCTAAGGATGAGTATGACCACTTAAAGAAGTTAGTAACTCTTTACGCTGGTAAATAATTGATCCGGAAACAGAGGAATACAGATAAACCGCAGGGACGAATGTCCCTGCGGTTTTTAATTTCAGGCATAAAAAAATCTATGCCGTACATACTATCTCCAGAAACCATTTCTGCAAAAATGCATATGGTAAAAGGGGAGGAAGAGGCATGTTGGAAAATAGTTATCCGATCCGTACGGATCTGGCACTCGAATCACAGGAGCGGCTGCAGGAAGCGCGGCATCCGTGTTCTGGAAGAACGGCGGGAAAATGGAGTGATTGTCAGTACCGTGATGATCGAGACTGAGAATGCATCCGTTGCGATGGGAAGGCCAAAGGGGACGTACATTACGATCGAGGCGCCGGAGATGATCGAGGAAGATGCCGGATACCACAGGGATATTTCTTTGGAGCTGGCAAAGATCATGCGGAATCTTCTGCCGGGAAAAGAGATTGAAAAAAATTTAAAAAAGGGGCTGGAAGTCGCGGCACTGGTTGTCGGACTGGGCAACCGGGAAGTGACGCCCGATGCGCTGGGACCGAGAGTGGTGGATAATTTATTTATCACCCGCCACATCCTGAATGAATTCGGAAAGTATGCATTCCAGAGAGAAGATGTGGGAAAAGTCAGCGGAATCGTGCCGGGGGTTATGGCGCAGACCGGTATGGAATGTGTGGAGATCTTAAAGGGTGTGGTAAAAGAGACGAAACCGGATTTTCTGATCACGGTCGATGCGCTGGCGGCAAGAAGCATCCGGCGGCTGGGACGGACGATCCAGCTGACGGATACGGGAATCACGCCGGGAAGCGGAATCGGCAATCACCGCAATGCCATCAACAGCAAAAGTGTGGGCGTTCCCGTGATTTCCCTCGGTGTGCCGACGGTCGTGGATGCGGCAACGATTGTCTCGGATGCCATGACGGAATTTATTTCCGCATTATCGCTTTCGGATCTGCAGAAGCTGGATGAGAGGGAGCGGCAGGAACTGGCAAGGGAACTGCTCTCGCCACAGCTGAATGGTCTTTTTGTCACACCGAAAAACATTGATGACTCGATCAAAAATTTAAGTTTTCTGATTTCGGAGGGACTCAATATTGCGCTTCTGGGAGATAAAGAGGAATAGGGACAAAAGAAAAGGCATATAATTCTCTCAAGGTGGTGATAGGGTGAGGAGACGATTGCTTCTTTTTCTGGTGACGATAGATTTTGTGCTGGTCTGCGCTTTTGCGTATTGCTGGGGTGGCGGACTGGTGCAGTTTCTGGGGCAGAATCTGTCCCTGAAATTTTATAACGGAGTGCTTAATCTTTATGTGCCGGGGGTACTGGGGGCGCAGGAGGAAGGAATTCCGAATATATACCGGGATGTGACGGCTTCCATGTACCCGGCAATTGCACAAAACGAGCAGCGGCTGTGGTATGAATCACAGGAGGAAAACCTGGCGTATTATGAGAATCAGGCAGCAGAGGAAAACGAACAGGCAAAGCAGATCATTGCGGAAAATGAAAAGGCGGTAACGGAACAGCCAGTGCAGCAGGAAAGTCAGAATGTGGACGAGACTCCGACACAAAAAGAGTCCAAAAAGCCGGAGAAAAAAACAGAAACTTCCGGGAAAAAAGTTTCTGTCAACCGCAAAAAACTGCAGGATTTTGATTATCTGAGACAGACCTTTTATCAGGTTGATAATACAACGACCATCGGGAAAAATCAGCTGGACGTGGATAAGCTGATGAAACCGGATCTAAGGATTGACCAGTCGGTGGACGGCCCGCAGATTTTAATTTATCATACCCATTCCCAGGAACGGTATGCCGATTCAAAAGATGAAAAAACGGGTGTTGTCGGAGTGGGAGATTATCTGACGGAATTGTTGGAAGAGGAAGGATTTCAAGTCATGCATCATAAAGGAGAATACGATGTGGGCGACCGGGATCATGCATATTCCAAGGCAGCCCCGTCGATTCAGAAAATCATAAATGATAATCCATCGATTCAGGTAGTGATCGATTTACATAGAGACGGCGTGGGAGAAAACACGCGTCTGGTGACAACGCAAAACGGAAAAAAGATGGCAAAGATCATGTTTTTTAACGGACTGAGCAGAACAACGGCTTCCGGGGATATTCCGTATTTAAAAAATCCGTATATTTCCGATAATCTGGCGTTTTCGTTTCAGATGCAGCTTGCCGCTGCGGAATATTATCCGGATTTTACAAGGCGAATTTATCTAAAAGGGTACCGCTTTAATATGCATTTCTGCCCGAAGAGCATGCTGGTGGAAGTGGGCGCACAGACGAATACGTTTGAGGAAGCAAAAAATGCGATGGAACCACTTGCAGATCTGTTTGCAAAAGTGTTGAAATAACGGCTGTAAATGTTACAATGTACTTATATGAGGAGGGCATTTTTATGGTTGATTATACAGAAGGCTCAGGCAGACAGTATCACACAGGCGTGGGACCGCAGGACATAGGTAAGTATGTGATCCTGCCGGGAGATCCCAAACGATGTGCAAAGATTGCGGAATTTTTAACGGATGCAAAGCAGGTGGCAGATAACCGGGAATTTACGACTTACACCGGAACGTTAGATGGCGTCAGGGTGAGTGTGACTTCCACCGGAATCGGCGGACCGTCGGCTGCAATTGCCATCGAGGAGCTTTCCAAATGCGGTGCACACACGTTTTTGCGTGTAGGCACCTGCGGCGGAATGCAGGAAAATATACTTGGCGGAGATCTGGTGATTGCAGACGGAGCGATCCGGATGGAGGGGACAAGCCGGGAGTATGCACCGGTCGAATATCCGGCTGTCCCGGATTTTACAGTGACTACTGCACTGGTACAGGCAGCAAAAAAACGCGGGATACGTCATCATGTCGGCGTTGTACAGAGCAAGGATTCCTTTTTCGGACAGCATGAGCCGCAGATTATGCCGGTAAGTTATGAGCTCACGCAGAAATGGCAGGCATGGCTTAGGATGGGATGTCTGGCATCGGAGATGGAATCGGCGGCGCTTTTTATTGCCGGAAGTTTTTTGCATGTGCGTGTGGGCGCCTGCTTTCTTGTCCTTGCCAATCAGGAGCGGGAAAAAAGGGGGCTGCCGAACGTGCAGGTGCATGATACAACGCAGGCAATCGCTACAACTGTGGATGCCATCCGGTTGCTGATACAGGAGGATAAAGATGCAGACAGATTATAAAGAACTGATCCGGAGTGCGTTTCAGGCGAGAAAGCGGGCGTATACACCGTATTCCCGTTTTCAGGTGGGTGCGGCTCTTCTGGCCAAAAACGGAACTGTGTATCAGGGATGCAATATAGAAAATGCTTCCTATCCTGCAACAAACTGTGCCGAACGTACGGCATTTTACAAGGCGGTCAGTGAGGGTGTGCGGGAATTTCAGGCGATTGCAATCGTTGGTGGAAGTGTTTTGTACCCCAAAACGGCAGAGGAAAACCAATGTACGGATCTTTGCAGTCCGTGTGGAATCTGCAGACAGGTGATGCGGGAATTCTGTCCGGGAGATTTTGAGATTGTACTTGCAAGGTCCCAGGAGGACTATGAAGTACACACGCTGGAGGAACTGCTGCCTCTTAGTTTTGGACCGGAAAATCTTAAGAAACAGGGAGGGGAGTAAATCATGGACAGACGATTGAAACGTGTTTTTGTAATAGTACTCGATTCGATGGGAATGGGAGCGATGGCAGATGCCGCACGCTTCGGAGATGAAGGTGCCGATACATTGGGGCATATTTCACAGACCGTGGAACATTTTTATATTCCAAATCTGGCATCTTTAGGGCTGGCAAACCTGAAATCCTTAAAACAGGTACA
>ERZ779932.876-NODE-876-length-13656-cov-4.235718_pt1 | contig 13656 bp, 9 predicted proteins | sample MGYA00511064_ERZ779932 | MGnify/ENA primary metagenome ERZ779932 (study PRJEB29588, sample SAMEA1966821) | human gut metagenome | biome: human gut; feature: human-associated habitat; material: faeces | place: Denmark | collected 2008/2010 ...
GGCGGCGGGGATTGCGGGCAGCGGCGGGAATCTGAGCCGGGTGATACCTGTGTCAGGTTTGGGGCGTTTCGAGGCAGGTTTTAAGATAGCGGTGCAGCGTGCTCCAGGTACAGCCCATAAGGCGCGCGATTTCGGCTTTGGAGACATTGTTTTGCAGCAGCGCCATAATCCGGCCGTGCTGCTTTTGCAGTTTGCAGCGCGCGGTACCGTAGGGGCGGCCGAGGCGGCGCCCTTCGTCGCGTAGGCGCTGGAGCGAATTGCGGGTGCGTTCCGAAATCAGCTGGCGTTCGATTTCTCCGGCGAGGGAAAAGGCGAAAGCGAGGACTTTGCTCTGAATGTCTGCGCCGAGGCGGTAGTTTTCTTTCAGCGTCCATATCTGGCAGTCCTTTTCCAGGCAATGCTGCAATATGCCCATGACCTCCAGCATATTGCGCCCCAGACGCGACAGTTCGGTTGCAATCAGGATGTCCCCCTTTTGCAGGCGGCCAAGCAGGCGGCCGAGCCGGCGTTCCTGCAGACCTTTGCGGGAAGATACGGTTTCTTCGACCCAGCGGTCAATCTGTAGGGACGAAAAAGCGGCGAATTTTTCGATTTCGTGGCGTTGGTTTGCCGTGTTTTGGCGGTCGGTGCTGACGCGAATGTATCCGTATATCATATAGCCATTCCTTTATGTTTTCTGAATTAAACCGGAAGGAGCGGGACTATACAATAAACCACCGTTTAAATTGTATATCTGCGGCCATCATATAAACATCTTAGGCAAAGTCAAGAATTTTATCGTAATTCATCGTTTTTGTGGCTAAAACGATGTAAATGGAAAAGATTGCTGAGGACTGTCTTCATAAACGGTGGTTTACGGAGAGTGCCGGGCGATGGAATTTGCGTTTGTGAGAAACGGACGGGAAGAAGCGGACAGGGAGAAAATCCGGGCGTTTGCAGAAGCGTACGGTCTGGTTCCGTGCGGGGAGCTGACGGGCGCGAACATCGGGGAGGCTATGGCCGGGAATTATGCAGGGGAAAGGCCCGAGAAAGCGGCGGGACGGCCGGGGCGCACGGGCGGAATGAGGCCGGAGAAAGCCGCCGGGCGGCCGGGGAGAGGAGATACGATGATTGTCGCCGATGCGGCGGCGCTCGCGGCCGCCGTTACGAGGAAGCCCTGCAGGCAGTGAGCCTGGCGGCGCGGCAGGGCATCAGCCTGTACTGCGTTAAGGAGGGGCTGCGGATTGACGCGCTTTTTCCGCAAACGTTTGACCGGGCAGCGGAGATATGCCTTCAGCTTTATAAAGCGGTTTTATCTATCAGGAACAAAGGAATTCAGGATGAGCTTAAACGGACGGGCAAAAAGCGCGGACGGCCGTTCGGCACGGTAGCGGTTTCAAGCCTTGACGGCCGGAACAGGGAAATTTTTGACGGGCTGCGGCAGGGGCTGGCCAAGGCGGAGATTGCGCGGCGGCTCGGCGTGGGGAGGACGACGCTGTATCTGTATTTGAAGAAGAATGAGGACGCGGGGCTGAGAACCGGGACGGACGGTGCCGGGAGAGCCGGAGCGGGGAAAAACGGGGGGAGTGGTGCCGGAGCGGGCAGAGGAGTTGCCGCCGGGACGGGAAGGGAAGTTGCTGCCGGAGCGGGCAGAGGAGAAATCGGACTTCAGGCCAACAAAGCAATTTATGACAGGAACAGAACATGAGCATTGATAACAGCGGCGATATTAACACGATTATTTTGGCAGCGGGGAAGTTTAACCCGAAAAACATTTCTTCGGGCATGATTACCGACCCGGGGCTGCTGCCGATACGCGGCAAGCCGGCCATCAACTGGTGCATTGACGCGGCGAAGAAGAACGGGGCGGGCGACATCAAAATCGTGCTGCGTTCCAGCAACACGCGGCTCAGCCGGTTTCTGGGCTACAGTTATCCCGATGTCAGGCAGATTTTCGTCGGCGGAGATGACGATGCGGCGACGGCGCTGGTTTCGATGCTGGGCAGCTGCAACGACGATATGCCGACGCAGATTATCCTCGGCGATACGCTGATTAACGAGCCGTTTCCCGAAGAGGCGGACGTGTTTCTGGCGTCGCCGAACATCAAGACTTCAAAACAATGGTGCCTGGCGACCAAAGACGAAAACGGGCATCTGCTGCGCATTTATAACAAAGAACGCGACATTTCGGTAACGGGGAAAGAGGCGCTGGCCGGGTATTACAAGTTTTCGGACACGAGGTTGCTGAAGCGGCTGGTGTTTGAGGAGCTGCGGGCGGAGCAGCCGAGCATTATCAACGTGTTTCTCAACTATAACCGGCAGGTGCCGATTTTAATCAAGACGACGCGAAACTGGTTCGACTTCGGGCATATCAGCGGGGCGGTGCAGGCGCGGCTGGGGCTGTTTTCGGCGCGCGAGTTCAACAATCTGGCGGTAGACGCGGTGCGCGGGACAATTACGAAAATTTCCAAAAAGAAGCAGAAGCTGTTGGACGAGGCGAACTGGTACCAAAGCCTGCCTAAAGAGATTTCGTGCTATGCGCCGCGGGTGTTTGACGTCAGCGAAGACGGCGAGTTTGCGCGGGTGGAGATGGAACTTTACGGCTATGCGAATCTGGCAGAAACCTTTATTTACGGCTCCAACAACCTGGAAGACTGGTACAACATCATCGAGGCGCTGCTGAAAGTGCATAAGGTGTTTGAAAAATACACCGAGGCACCCGACCGCGGCGAACTGGAGGAAATCTACATCGTCAAGACCGAACAGCGGCTGGCGGAAATTGCGGCAAAATATCCGCGTATTGCGGAGATGATGCAGAGCCGCTATCTGACAATCAACAGCACGCACTACCGCAATTATCCCGAATTTAAGGAAGACCTGGCGGCGGCGCTGGCACGGCTTGCCGAATACGGAAAGCGCACCATAGTGCACGGCGACTACTGCTTTTCCAACATTCTGTTTGACCCGATGCATTATATCTTCAAGCTTGTGGACCCGCGCGGGCGGTTCAGGACGCAGACGATTTACGGCGACCCGCGGTACGACATTGCCAAGTTGCGTCACAGCATCGTCGGACATTACGATTTTATTGTTGCGGGGCTGTACCGGCTGGAGCAGAACGGGCGGGATGATTATGAATTTCAGATTTCGTCGCCGATTGTGGCGGAGAAGCTGGAGCCGTTTTTTGACGAACTGGCAGTCGAATACGGATACGACAGCAGGGACATCAAGCTGATTGAGGGGCTGCTGTTTCTGACGATGATACCGCTGCACGGCGACGACACGAACCGGCAGAGGGCCTTTTACCTGACGGCGGTACGGAAACTTAACGAGGTTTTATACGGGGAGCAAGCGATATGACGGAACAGAGGAAATTACGCATCTGCATTGATTTGGACGGGACAATCTGCGACATCCGCAAAGACGGGGAAACGTACGCCGACGTCAGGGCCAAGCCGGGTGCGGCGGAGAAAATCCGCGCGCTCAGGGCGGCGGGGCACACGGTGATTATCAATACCGCGCGCAATATGGGCTCGACCGGACACAACGTCGGCAAGGCGCTGAAAAACGTCGGGAAGATGACGTTTGAATGGCTGGAGAAGAACGGCATCGAATATGACGAGATTTTTTTCGGCAAGCCCAATGCGGACATCACGATTGACGACCGGGCGGTGCGGTTTGCCGACAACTGGGCGGAGATTTCCGAAGATATGCTGATGAGGGAGGCTAAGGCGAAATGATTAACGTGGTGATACCGATGGCGGGGGCAGGCTCCCGTTTTCAGGCAGAGGGGTTTGACAAGCCGAAGCCTTTTATCGACGTCAACGGCAAGATGATGATTGAGCGGGTTCTGGACGGGGTCAGCCTGCCCGATGCGCATTATACGCTGATTATTCAGGAGCGCTTCCGGGAGGAAAACGGGGCGGAACTGGAGAGACTGTCGGAGCGCTACCGCACGGCGTTCGTTACGGTGGAAAAGCTGACGCAGGGCGCGTGCTGCACGGCGCTGGCGGCGTTTGAGATCATCAACAACAACCTGCCGGTCATCTTTGCCGACAGCGACAACATTTTCACGCGGGAGGCGTTTGCGGGGTTTGCCGAAGACTGCCTGGCGCGGAGGCTGGACGGCAGCCTGCTGACGTTTGCGTCGGACGAGAGTTGTTTTTCGTACGCGGAAACGGACGCGGAGGGCGTGGTAGTGCGGACGCGCGAGAAAGAAGCCATCTCGCGCCACGCCATCGCCGGGGCGTATATGTTTGCGCGGGGGGCGGATTTTGTGCGCGCCGCCATCAATATGATGATTTACGGCGACAAGGCAAAAAACGAATATTACATGAGCAATGTTTATAACCATGCGGTGCGGCTGGGGCTGAAAACCGGGGTTTACGACATTGCGGCGGACGCTTTCGCCTGCGTCGGCACGCCGCGGCAGCTCAGGGAGTATCTGGAGAGATGAACGGGGAGATATTGGGGACACGAACGCCAGGCGGCGACAGCGGCATAATGAGCGGGGTGCAAATGCCGGCAGGATATAAGATGGAACAGAGAATTTACGTTTTTGACCTTTTGAAGTTGCTGGGGGCAATAGGCGTTTCTTTGTTGCATTACAACTGGAAACTGATACCGCAGGGGTATTTGCTGGTTGAAATGTTTTTCATAATGAGCGGATTTTGTTTGTATTTGCGTTTGCCTTTTTATTCAAGAAAGTCGTTGTGGCAGATTTTTGCCAGGAGGCTTGGTTCTTTTTATGCATTTTATTTAATGGCTCTGTTTTTGCAAATTATTTTGTCGGGAAAAATTCCGGCACCGTATTTATTGGCAAATTCTGTTCTCTTTTTAGGAGATTTGGGGATAGGCCCCCGGTTTGCTTACGGTTCGTTATGGTTCTTAGGTGTATATCTGTTTTGTTTTATGGGGTATATGTTTCTGTTTCGTGTGATTTCAGTTGAAAAAGCACTATTGATTATATTTGCAACCGTTTTTGTTTTATTGTGCTCGGCATATACTTATTCTCCTGCCCACTGTTTAAATCGGGTTAGCGAAGCAATCGTCGGACCGTTTCAGTTTGGAGTTTTGCGGGGAATTATCGGTTTGGGATGGGGAATTCTGACAGCAGCCGCTGTTGTGCAGTTAAAACAGATTAAACCGGTGAAATGCATATTGGCAGGGGGATTGAGTGTTGCATTTTTAATTTATTATCTTGTGCATACGGCTACGGTCAGCTACGATTTTATTAATTATGCAGTTATTGCCGTACTGGTATCATCCTGCTATGGCGGAGCTGAGCAGTTAAATAAAGTGTTTGCAGGGCTGGGACAAAAGTTTTTTTATTTTTGTTCGTTGTCGTTGCCTATATATATTTTTCATATGGTTGTTGTCGATATGATACCAAAGTTCGGTTTTATACTTCGTAATACCCCCCCCGGTATATATCTTGTAACAGTTGTTTTGTTGGCTATGGTCATGAAATTTTTGAAAGAGAAATCGGAGACTATTCTTAGCAGGTTTGGGGCAGCGGAGAGAAAATGAGTATAAGGAACTTTTTAGTGCATACGGCGGCGTGTTTTATTCCGAACCGGGAGAAGCGAAAAGCTTTCCGCCGGCGTTACCGGCTGCCGGAAACGGCAGAGCTGCTGCGGGGCCGGGTGACGGTTTTGGAAGAAACGGCAAAAAAACTTGAGGATAAGGTAAAATATTTACAACAAAAAGAAAAAGAGTATGCAGAAGCAGAAAGGATTAAAGCGGAAGAGCGAGAAGCGCATAAGGAATTTGCGGAACGGGGGTGTGTGCCGCAAATTAACGGAGAGGGAAATAAAATCATTATTCGGGAAAACGGCGTTTCCCGCGGATTGGGCGCCGGAGAGAGGGTGGCGGGATTTGCTGAGATAATCATAGAGGGAAGCGATAATATTCTGGAACTGGAGTTTCCTCTGGCAGCCAGCAACTGCACTATACATATGATAGGGAAAAGGCATTATTGCAAGATTTGTCCGACATTTAAATTTATGAATAATTTTATTTTCTTTTTTGCCGGCGATACCTCTCTGACTATTGGAAAAAATACGACAATAAGGGACACTACAATTGGCCTGGATTACAAATCATGTATCGAAATCGGGCAGGAATGCATGATTGCGGAGGCTGCTATCCGGGGTACGGATTTTCATACAATTTATGATACTGCTACCCGGGAAATATTGAATATTCCGCATAAGGCGCTCCATATCGGCAACCGGGTATGGCTGGGGGAAAAATGCAGGATTTTAAAAAATGCGGAGATTGCCGATGGCTGCATTGTCGGGGCTGAAACTGTTGTGGCAAAGGTATTTGATGAGCCTGATTGCGCTATTGCCGGCAATCCGGCCAAAATTGTAAAAAGGGGAATTACCTGGGACAGGGCTACCATATCCGAATATATGGACCGGGGGCCGTGGACATATAATCAGGATTGATTTTTATTAAGAATAGGAGAAAATTTATGAAAGAAAAGATTATCCCGATAACGTTTTCGGTTGATGACAATTATGTTAAGCATGCCGCGACGGTTATGGTTTCCATCCTGTCAAACTCGGACAGCAGCTATACGTATGAGTTTATCGTCTTTGACAACGGCATAAAAGAGGCAACGAAGGAACTTCTGCAAAAGGTTATTTCCAGATACGGCAACGCACGGGTGAAATTTATCGACATCCGCGACAAGACGGCGGGTTTTCTGACGACAAACATTAAGACGTCGGCAATATTTGACAGGCTGTTTATCCCGGAGGTTTTGAAGGAATATAAGAAGATAATCCAGTTAGACGCGGACATGGTGGTTCTGGGAGACATTTCCAGGCTTTTTAACGAGGATACGGGCAATTGTTATATCGGGTGCGTCCAGGATCGTTTTGTCCGGCAGCATATCAGCGACAGAGATACGGTCTGGCTGCGCGACGTCGAAGGGCTGAAAGGGTATGACTGGGCGTCTTATACGCGGGATTATCTGAAAATGAAACACCCCGAAAATTATTTTAACGCCGGAATGATGCTGATGAATTTGGAACTGATGCGGAAAGATAAAATTTCTCCTAAACTGGTGGCGTATTTGCTGGAACACCAGCCGCTCGCCCTGTGCGACCAGGACGTTTTGAATGCGGTTATCGGCGATAAGAAGAAGCTGCTTTCGCCGCGATGGAATTTTGTCATCGACTATTCCATTCTGCATCCCGGCGATGCATATTCAAGGGAAGGGCGGGAGCATCCGTACATCCTGCATCGCAAACTCTGGGACGGGCATTTTCTGCGCGGGTACAGCGAATATTACTACCAGTACCTTCCCGAAGAATTCGGCAACCTGCAAAGAAGGAAGACGGAAACCGTCAGCCCGCGCGACATTACGTTTGTGTGTACCGGAAAAATCATCGGCAAGGGGCGGTATGCGACGGCCAGGTCGCTGCGTTCGGTACGAAAGTATTTTCCCGAAGCCGAAATTGTCCTGTCTACATGGGAAGGGGAAGACCTCTCCGGGCTTGACGGGCTGTATGACCGTCTGGTACTGAATAAGAAAATGGAACCGGAATATTCGGCGCATTTGGAAAGCTGTCCGTGGAAAGCGCCTAATACTTACGATTTGCAGCAATATTCCGTCAATCGCGGGCTGAAGGCGTGCCGGACAAAATACGCGGTGCGGTGGCGGACGGATTTTGTATTGCAAAACGGCGATTTTTTGAAAAATTACAATACATTCAACCGGCTTTTTGACATGTATGAAGCGGATTGCAGAATTTTTGAGCAGAGGGTACTGATTCATAAGACTCTGACAGTTAATCCGCATGCGCCGGATCTGGCCTTTGCGCAACATCCGGCAGACCTTTTCCATTTCGGGCTGACGGAAGATTTGCTCAGGCTGTGGGACGGACGGCCAATGCCCGAAGGCGTGTATGATTTCTTTTGCAGAGGCGCGGGGCAGCCTAATCCATGCCGTTTCGCCAGCAGGTATATCATAGAACAGTATTTGTGGGTTGCGCTGCTGGAAAAAGCAGGAAAGGCTGCGGCCGTTCCGGAATATTATCTGGCGACGTCGCCCCGGCTGAAAGAACTGACGGATCGTTTTTTTGTTTCCAATTTCCTGATATTTGATCAAAAAATGCTGGGAGCCGTTTCAAAGTTCGACAAAATGCAGCGCAAGCAGCAGTATCGCTTTTTCTCGTTCAGGCATTTTTGCAACGAGTATACGGAGCATGTTGACCGGCATAATGACAAAGTCAAGGATATTCTGAAGCTGTATGCGTATAAAGATACGTTAAAAGCGCTGCGAAGAGATTTCGGCGCGCCGTTTGTCTGTGCGGGGCGCAAAATCCTTCCGGTGCTGCGCTGGGCGGCGCTTCCGATACGGGTATTCTGGTATCTGGCCAAATATGGCAAGAGAAATTTTCTTTTGCGGCGGAAACTTTGATGGAAATAAAATTTTCAGACATTACGGTCGTGGTGCAGGGAGCCGTGTATGAGGGGATTACGGTACGGGCGGTTGAGAGCGTGCGGCGGTTTCTGCCGGGGGCGCGGGTGGTCTTTGCGACGTGCGTGCCGGGCGGTGTGCCGGATGGCGGCGCAGATGCCGGAGCGAAAGGGCGCGGAGCGGCAGAGGCAGGAGCCGGAGCGAAAAGGTATGGGGCGGCAGAGGCCGGAGCCGGGGCGTCGTTGCCGTGTGCCGGAAGCAGGGAAACTGCAATACCGGACGTCGGTGCCGACGAGGTTGTGGCGGTTCCGGATCCGGGCGGATTTGCCTATGCCGAACGTCCGGGAGAGAAAATCAACAACGTTAACCGCCAGATTGCCAATACGGCAGCGGGGCTGAAAAAGGTGCGGACGCCGTATGCCCTGAAGCTGCGTTCCGACTTTTTGCTGACGGGCAATGGTTTTCTGCGGTATTTTGACGCTTTTCCGGCGGCGGACGAGGCATACCGCGCATTCGGGCATAAGCTGCTTGCCTGCTGCTATTTTGCGCGCAACCCGCGGTCGGATATGCCGTTTCCGTTTCATCCGTCGGATCTGGCGTTTTTCGGGCGGACGGAAGATTTGCTGCGGCTCTATGACATTCCGCTGATGACGCGGGAACAGGCCTATTGGAACCGGCAGGACAGGCATCAGTACCAGTATGTGCCCGAACAGTATCTGTTTATCAACTGTCTTAAACGCGGCGGATTTGCACCGGAGTGCGGCTTTTACAACGACTGCCGGGAAGCGGGCGTGGCGCAGACGGAGCGTTTTTTCGCGTCCGATTTCATATTCCTGACGTTTGAGCAGTTTAACCTGCGGCCGACGAAAGCGACTTTTGACATGGCGGTACATCCGAATGCGTTTCGCAGCTGTTATACGCATATCGAGTGGCGGCGGCTGTACCGGGATTATGTGGATGCGGCGCACGTTGTGCCGGAGCGGGACGAAGAGCGCGAAAAAATCGAGCGGCTGTACCGGAGATACCGCAAATACCGGTTTGTCAGCAACGTCTGCGCGCTGTTTTTCCGGCATAAGGGAAAGCGGCGGCAGGTGCGCAATGCGGTGCTGGAATATTTTCTGGGGAGAGGGCAGGCGGAAAAAGCCTGATGCGGCGCGGCGGTTTCGGGGCGGATACGGACGGCGGCGCCGGGAACGAAGGCGGCGGAGAGAAAATATTTTTTTGACGCCAATCTAATATGTTATGAAAAAATGTGCAAAAATATGAAAAAAATGCTTTACAATAAAAAAACAATGCGCTATTAAAAGCTCTGTTGACGCACTCGTAGCTCAACTGGATAGAGCATCTGACTACGGATCAGAAGGTTGTGAGTTCGAACCCCGCCGAGTGCACCAGTTTTAAGCCCTCTCTTTGGAGAGGGCTTTAGTTTTGCCTGAACGGAAGAGGAAGATACCATAGCAAGTGCGATTGCTTGCTATGGAGAGGGCTTTAGTTTTGCCTGAACGGGAGAGGAAGGGCAGAAAAAGAAGGGGAGAAAACGCAGCGTCGGGGTTGCGGTGCGGCGGAGGTTGCGGGCTTAATGTTGCGGGCTTAATATTATGGGTATAAGGCTTAAATAGAGGTTGCCAAGCGGGGAACGGACTGTATATTTATAAAGATTTTTCAGGACGACTCTATTGTTTTGCGGATGTTTTAATGTATAAGCTTTTGGTGAATTTGGTCAGTTTCGGGCTGCTGATGGCAGTGTTGCTGTTTGCGGGCATTTTTATTTGGTTTAAAACGGCCGGGTTTGATATTCCCGACTATACGAAGCTGGCAACATACGAGCCGCCGGTTACGACGCGCCTGTATGCCGGCGACGGGCAGGTGCTGATGGAATATGCGGCAGAGAAGCGCATTTTCGTGCCGGAGGATAAAATTCCCGAGCGGGTCAAGCAGGCTTTTATCGCTGCCGAAGACAAGCATTTTTATTCGCATCCGGGGATAGATCTGCTGGGGATTACGCGCGCGGTATTTACGAATGTTGTCAATTATGCCAAAGGCAAACGGCTGGTCGGGGCGTCGACGATTACGCAGCAGGTGGCGAAAAACTTTCTGCTTTCTTCGGAGCGGTCGCTTATCCGCAAAATCAAGGAGGCCATTCTGGCGTACCGCATCAGCAACGCATTTTCCAAAGAGCACGTTCTGGAGCTGTATCTGAACGAGATTTACCTCGGCAATCGGGCATACGGCGTGGCGGCGGCGGCTCTCAATTATTTCAACAAATCGCTGGCGGAGCTGACGCTTGAAGAAACCGCCTATCTGGCGGCGCTGCCGAAAGGGCCGAACAACTACAATCCCAAAAAGCGTTATGACGCGGCGATTGCGCGGCGCAACTGGGTTATCGGGCGTATGGCGGAAGACGGGTACGTGAGCAGGGAAGAGGCCGAGGCGGCGCAGAAAAAGCCGCTGGTAACGGTGGAGCGGAAATTCGGATATCTGAAAGACGGCGAGTATTTCAGCGACGAGGTGCGGCGCGTTATTTCCAAGAGCCTCGGCGAAGATGCGGTGTTTGAAGGCGGGCTGATGGTGCGCACGACAATTGACCCGGCGCTGCAGCAGCTGGCGACCAAAGTGTTCCGGCGCGGACTGCTCAATTATGACCGGCGGCACGGGTTCCGCGGGGCAACGGCACGGATAGACCTTAACGGCGACTATAAGGACGCATTGAAAAAAACGGTTTTGCCGGCAGGTGCGGAAAAAAGCTGGCAAAAGGCGGTCGTGCTTTCGGCAGGCGCCGCGGAAGCCAGGATTGAAACCGAAAGCGGCAAACAGGGAACCATCGGGCTGAAGAGTCTGGCGTGGGCACGCAAGGCGCTCAAAGACCAGCGGGTCAGCGAGGCGCCGAAAAAGGCGTTCGACGTGTTGGCGAAAGGCGACGTGATTTATGTCGAGGAAGCCAAAAACGGCGCGTTTGAGCTGCGGCAGGTGCCGAACGTCGAGGGGGCGATGGTGGTGATGGATCCGCACAACGGCAAGGTGCTGGCGATGGTCGGCGGCTTTTCGTTTGCCAAATCGCAGTTTAACCGCGCGACACAGGCCTACCGCCAGACGGGGTCGACGTTTAAGCCGGTCGTCTATGCGGCGGCGCTGGAACTCGGCTATTCGCCGACGGATTTAATTTTGGACGCGCCGTTTGTGCTCGACCAGGGGCCGGGGCTGCCGCTGTGGAAGCCTTCCAACTATTCCAAAGGGTTTTCGGGGCTGACGACGCTGCGGCAGGGAATCGAAAAATCAAAGAACCTGATGACGGTGCGGCTGGCACAGGACGTCGGCATGGACAAGGTGGCGGCGATGGCGAAACGCCTCGGCGTGGACGATAACCTGCCGCAGCTGCTTTCGATGTCGCTGGGTGCGGACGACACGCGTTTGGTCGACATGATAACGGCGTATGCGGTGTTCGTCAACGGCGGGAAAAAGGTTACGCCGTATCTGATTGAGCAGATTCAGGACCGTTACGGCAAGAGTTTGTATAAAAACAATGACAGCCACTGTATCGGCTGCAAAGCGGCGCATTTTGACCCGGCAGCGCCGGTGCCGGAAATTACCGATGACCGCGAGCGGGTATTGGACGAGCTGACGGCGTATCAGATGGTGTCCATCTTGCAGGGCGTGGTACAGCGCGGAACCGGGGCAAGGCTGGCGCAGCTGGGCAAAAATCTGGCGGGCAAGACCGGTACGACGAACGACACTAAGGACGCGTGGTTTATCGGCTTTTCACCGGATATGGTCGCGGGCGTGTATATCGGCTTTGACGAGCCGCGGACGCTCGGACGGGTAGAAACCGGTGCGGCGGCGGCATTGCCGGTGTTTTACGATTTTATGAAAGAGGCGCTGAAAGACAAGCCGAACCTCGAATTCCGCGTGCCGAAAGGAATCCGTTTCGTCCGCGTGAACCCGAAGACGGGACGCCCGGCCACGCTGGATGACCGGGTGGTCATTACCGAAGCGCTGAAGCCTGATTTTGACTTTAACAATACGCAGAGGGTTATCGGCGACGACGGCAGGTCGATGTTGGACGATAAGAGCGAAGAGGCGTTCGGGCTGGGTTCCGAGTACTAAAGAGGAAAATTTGAGCGTCTAATCGCGGATGGCGTTTCACATCGTCGCATCGTGTACGTCAAAGTACACTCGTGTTCCTCGGGAGACATCCGCTTCTATCCATCGCTAATTTCCCCTCTTTAGGGGAGAGTGCGGCGGCGTTCGGGCTGCGGCGTGGTGAAATTCTGGCAGCGGGACGGCGATGTTTTCTGTTGACAAAAACGGGCGGGCGGCGTAAGGTCGTTTGCAAACGGAAGCGCACGGCGAAAGCGCTTTGGCGGCATATGCCGCAATACGGCAGAAACAAGGAAACTATCATGAAACATGAACTTTTGGCGCCGGCGGGCAGTCTTGAAGCAGGATATGCGGCGCTGCATTACGGCGCCGACGCGGTTTATCTCGGGCTGACAAAGTTTTCGGCGCGGGCGGGAGCAGAGAATTTTACGCCAGAGGAACTTGACGAATTTACGGCTTATGCGCATACGCTGGGGCGCAAGGTATTTGTGGCGTTGAATACGGTTTTGACCGAGGCGGAGGCTCGCGAGCTGCCGGAGATTTTTGCGGTGTTGCGGCGGACGCGGGTTGACGCGCTGATTGTGCAGGATTTGGGGGTATTTTATCTGGCGAAGAAAATGCTTCCGGACGTGGAACTGCATGCAAGCACGCAGATGGCGGTGCATAACGCCGAGGGGGCGAAGTTTTTGCAAAGGCTCGGATTTAAACGCGTGGTATTGGCGCGGGAGCTGAGCCTGCGGGAGATTCAGGCGGTGGCCGAGGCGGCGCCGGATTTGGATTTGGAAGTATTCGTGCACGGGGCTCTGTGTTATTCTTACAGCGGGCAGTGCCTGTTTTCGGCGCTGGAATACGGCAAGAGCGCAAACCGCGGGCGGTGCGTTTATCCGTGCCGGGCGGAATTTGCAGTGGAGGAAGAAGACGATAACAGAGGAGCGCGGGAGGACCGGTACGGGCTGGCCGGGAACTGCGATGCGGGGAGAGCAGGGCAGCGCGGGCTGGCCGGAGGTTGCGGCGGCTTAAGGTCGCATTTGTTTTCCATGAAAGATTTGGCGTTGGAGGAGGCGGTTTTGAAAATCCCGGCGCTGTCGCTCAAAATTGAAGGGCGGAAAAAGTCGCCGCTGTATGTTGCGGCGGTTACGAACTATTAT
>ERZ779932.925-NODE-925-length-13295-cov-3.337915_pt1 | contig 13295 bp, 6 predicted proteins | sample MGYA00511064_ERZ779932 | MGnify/ENA primary metagenome ERZ779932 (study PRJEB29588, sample SAMEA1966821) | human gut metagenome | biome: human gut; feature: human-associated habitat; material: faeces | place: Denmark | collected 2008/2010 ...
AAATTTAAGGAGTACTCGCTATGGTGCATTTACTTATTTGTGGATATTCATACCTCGTATTTTTTATCCAACTGTTCAGAACCACCCCACGCAAAAATAAAGACCGCGCCTTAAATTGGCGCGGTCCTTTACCCTGCTGTTTACCGGTATATTAGTATTTAAATACAGCAACTCCGTAAGGCGCAAGTGGATAAGCAAATGAAAATGGTCTGCCGTCACACTCTGATTTGACTGCCTTATAGTCCAGCTTCTTATATGACTGTTTTGCTGCCTTGCCTCTGCCCTTTGCAGCCTTCTTTACAGGCTCTTTTACCGTTTTTCCGGTAAACTTAGGATCCTCACTATCTAAAACGAGCTGATATGTCTTGTGCTTTGGCACTCCGACTCTGTAATCAGGTCTCTCTACCGGTGTGAAATTGATGACAAAGAGCATATTATTCTTGCCATCCTTGCTCTTTCTGATAAAGCTGAAGATGCTTCTGTCTGCATCGTTTGCATTTATCCATTCAAAGCCTTCCCAGCTTGAATCCAGCTCATACAGACAGCGGTTTCTCCTATAGAGGTGAAGCAGCTCCTTTACCCAGTTCTGGATCTTTTTATGCTCCGGATTCTCAAGCAGATACCAGTCGAGTTCTCTTTCCTCACTCCACTCCTGCTTCTGTGCAAACTCCTGTCCCATGAAAAGAAGCTTCTTTCCACAGTGTCCCATCATAAATGCATATCCTGCCATGAGGTTCTTGAATTTATCCCCTTCTAAGCCCGGCATTTTGTTGAGCATAGAACACTTCAGATGTACCACCTCATCATGTGACAGTACCAGAATATATTTCTCACTCTCATTATAGCTCATCGCAAATGTCATCTTGTTGTGGTTATTTTTACGGAAATATGGATCCAGCTTCATATAATCAAGGAAGTCATGCATCCATCCCATGTTCCACTTGTAGCTGAAGTTCAGTCCGTCTTCCTCTACCTTGCCTGTTACCTTTGGCCATGCGGTAGACTCTTCGGCTATCATTACAGTTCCGTGATTTCTTCCAAGTATGAGTGTATTGATATGCTTGAAAAACTCTACTGCCTCGAGGTTCTTATTGCCTCCAAACTTGTTTGGCACCCACTGTCCGTCGTTCTTTCCATAGTCAAGATAAAGCATTGACGCAACTGCATCCACACGGAGTCCGTCTACGTGGTAATTTTCTATCCACATCAATGCACTTCCGATAAGGAAGTTCTTTACTTCATTCTTACCGTAGTCAAATATCTTTGTGCCCCAGTCGGGATGCTCTCCCTTTCTTGGGTCTGCATACTCATATGTGGCTGTTCCGTCGAAATTGGCAAGTCCATGCGCATCCTTTGGGAAATGTGCAGGTACCCAGTCGAGGATTACTCCGATATTATTTTTATGGCACTGATCAACAAAGTATGCAAAATCCTCAGGCTTTCCATACCTCGATGTAGGTGCATAGTAGCCTGTCACCTGATATCCCCATGAGCCATCAAACGGATACTCTGAAATACCCATAAGCTCAATATGTGTATATCCCATAGTTTTCACATAGGATACGAGTGATTTTGCAAGCTCCCTGTATGTATAAAAGCCCTCATCATCCCTGCCCGGATGTCTCATCCATGAGCCCGGATGGCACTCATATATAGCCATAGGTGAAGAATATACATCAGCATCTGACTTTGCTGCTCTCTTATCCATCCACTCTTTGTCAGTCCATGTGAAGTGCTCGATATCTGTGATGATTGACGCTGTTCCTGGACGAAGCTCTGCGTAGTTTGCGTATGGATCCGCCTTGTACAGCTTATCACCCTGTTCAGTGACTATAATAAACTTATACATCTGACCCTTTTGCGCTCCCGGTACAAAAAGCTCATACACTCCCATGGTTTCCGGCTCTACACGCTTCATCTCATGACTGGTCTCATTCCAGTCGTTAAACTCACCAAACACGTATACTTCCCTCGCATGTGGCGCCCAGACGTCAAAGCACACTCCTTTTTTTCCTTTGCGCTCAGCTAAGTGAGCACCCATCTTCTTGTAGATGTCATAGTGTGTTGCCTGACCAAACAGGTAACAATCCATTGCTGTAAAATTACACATATATATACCCCCATAAGTATTTATTTTTCCCTGAAATGATCCTCTTTGAGTACAATTCGGTCATCATCTGTATATCGCTTGGCTGTCAGAATACTTATAGCCTTCTTCAGTCCGCTGTGAGCCTCCCTGTCTATGGCCTCGTCAATTATATCCTTGACCTCTGTCAGAGTGGTAGCCTGGTCTATCCTCTCAATATTGCTGATTCTGTTATGCAATGCCAGAATAGCCATCTCATCTATCTTGTACCCAAGCTCTGCAGAGTACGATTTGGCAAACAATACGAGTTCATCATTTGTAAAAATAGGAACCGATATCTTTTCCGTGAACTTGGATGCAAAGCCCTCATCCATTGAGAGAGCCTTCTTTATACCCTTTGATGTATCCTCAAGTATATAGAGTGTTCCTGTAATATCATGCTCCATCAAAAATGATAGCTTGGCAGCTATGCTGCGGTCGATATCTCCGGCTCTTTCTATGATGAGACAGCCTCCTGTTATCTTTCTGACTACCTGCTGCACATCCTTTTTATTGAGTACGGCAGCATCAATCTTGCCCATCTTTCCTGTAAGCTGTTCACCATCTTTTTGTAATACCTTTATAAAGCTTGTAGCAAGCATTGTTTTTCCGCAACCCTGCTCTCCCTGTATAATGAGGTTGCCTGTGGATGCGTTTTCTTTCCTGTTGAAATGATCAAGCACTGCATTATATGCCTTGCAGATCTGATCCTCCATACCCTTTACCGGTATGAAATATGAAAATATAGCTTTCTGTTCGCTTGTAAGCTCTTTTATATGTTTTGTTTCTTTCAATTTCGAGTCATCTTCTTCGCTGTCTAAATCCTCCGGCAATGAAATATCCGGCATTTTTCTTGTCTTAGCCATATCCAGCTTCTTCTCCAGTCCCGGATTCTTTGCTGTCATCTTGGCTATTTCTTGCTCGATAAATGATGTCACATGATCAAAATCTCTTTTCTCAGAAACGTTTTCTTTCTCCTGTGAAGTCTCATCATCTGATGTATCATCATCGACATTTAACATATCATCTGTTATTTCAGGCATCATGGTAGTCGGCTGCGTGAATATCTCGTCTTTCTCAGACTCCTCTGCCACAATTATATCCTCCGGCTCTCCAACCGGTTCCCTGGCTTCATCTGCAGCCTCTTCAGGTACTTCCCGTGACTCCTGCACTTCTTCTATAGCTTCTTCTATAGCCTCTTCCGGTGCTTCCTGCGGCTCCTGTACTTCATCCACAGTCTCATCTGCATAAAGCTCCTGCATATCCGGTTTCTGCTCTTCTTCAGGCTCCTTCACGGCAGCTTTCTGCTCTATAATATCAACCGGCACCTTCAAATACTCCTCCTCAAGAAGTTCCTTCGGAGTGACACCTGCATCCAGCTTTGGAATGACATCATTTAGTCTCTCCATGATGTCTCCTGCCTCCTGAAGAGCTCTTGCCTTAGCTGACTCAAGCTTCTGCTGCTCAGCCTCTTTAAGTGCAATTTCAGCCGCATGTCTGGTCTTTTCCCATTCTTCAAGCACATCCTGTATAGACATCTGTCCTGTAATCTGATGCTCAAGCTGAGTCTTCTCACTCATGACCATAGACATCTGTCCGTCAGCGTCTTCACCCAAAAGCTCCTTGAAATTCAACTTAAGTGAACCATCTATCTCTTCATCTGTAGCGATATGCTCTGTCTCTTCCGGCTGCTGTGCATACTCTTCCTGCTCCTTTTCGAGCTTGAGATAAGGAATATCCTCAACTATCTTTTTGATGGTATCCATCGTATCAGCAACTTCATTCTTGCCCTTGGCCTCCATGATCTGCTGCATACCCTTGGCAATCTCCTGCTGTAAATTTACAGTATTGAACTTCTCCTGATTTACAGTAATCTGCGGAATAGTTACGTCATCATGCACTATCTCTCCGCCCTTTACCATCTCCATGGCACCTATCTCAGTGACCTCAGCCTCATCCTTTATCTTAGCCGGCTTTTCCTTCTCTGCCTTGAATCGTCTGTACTTTTCCTCCTGAGCCTTGGTAAGTGGCTGATAAAGCATCTTAAGCTCCAGCGCACGCTCCACATATGGTCCGTCTCCGAACCACAGAATGAGCTCATCGCAGGCATCTATACACTTATCGGCTTTTCCGGCCTTGTGGTATAGATATGCAAGCTCGTATGCCCACTCCTCAGTGTATTCTTCATCCTTGTACTCTTCAAGAATAGTGATAAGCTCATCAAATGAAGCTCCCTGCCCTTTTTTGATGGCATATCTTAATACATACTTCATATCATCATGAGGCGCTATCTCAACAAACTCATCATAATACTCTGTAGCAGCATCATAATCACCCATCTTGATGGCGACCTCAGCCAGTCTGTATATAATCATCCTGCCGATTGGTGAACGGTCATAGGCCATTAAAAGTATGTCCCTTGCATCCTGGTATCTTTCGGCCTTCTCGTAGATTTCGCCGATTTTAACGAGTGTATTTACATTTTTAATTTTGTTCCAATTTATGCTATCCGCAATCTCTGCTGCGCTCATATAGCCCTCCTCGGCGCTTAGGGCTTTTATCTGATCCAGCTTGAGATTGTATTCGTATTTATCCACTTATTTCACCTACTCGTATTTAAGCTTATTATTTTTGGTATCTACGCCTGTTGTCTTTGTATAATCCCTTGTGTCCTCAGGAAGCTTCTTTTTCCTGAGAGCATAATTAACAACTCTTTTCACAATATAGTATATCACAGCAAAGGTTGGAACACCAAGTAACATTCCAAGAAAACCAAACATTCCTCCGCCGATTAGTATGGCAAACATAACCCAGAAGGTCGAAAGACCGGTAGATGAGCCAAGTATCTTAGGCCCTATTATATTGCCATCCACCTGCTGCAGCACGACAATAAATATCAGAAGATAAAGCGCATGCCACGGACTCTGAATTACTACTATGAGTAACGATGGAATTGCACCGATAAACGGTCCGAATACCGGAATCACATTTGTGACGCCGATAATCACTGCAACGAGCACCGATGATGGAATCCTTAAAATCAGACATCCGAAATATGCAATCACACCTATAATCAGTGAATCTATAATCTTACCGCTTATGAAGCCTCCAAAAATCTCATTTGTCTTTCTGATCGTCTCAATGATGATATTGCCTGTCTTTGGCTTGCAGACAGCATATATTATCTTTTTGCTCTGTCCTGCGAGAGTCTCCTGAATACTCATCACATAGACCATCACGATTATTCCGATAATAAAATTAAATAAGCCTCTGACTACCGAAATCACACCGGTTGTAATCTGTGCAACATACTTCTGTGCCTCAGGAATCAGCTTTTCTGTGGCATAATCCTCAATGTAGTCGGTTGCATTCTGTAAACCTGTGCTCGCGAGCTCAGCAATTTTGCTGTCCCCGAAATTGCCGTTCTTTATCATGTTGATGAATGCCGCAACATCATTTGGCAGTGTCTTCATAAGTCCTGATATACTTGCTATGACAGAAGGCACAATAGCCGCAATGAGGAGCGAAATAATCGCTACAAGAATAATAACCGAGCCTGTGATTGCAAGAGCTCTTGAAACCTTTCGCAGCTTGCTTTCGCTTTTCATCTTTTTGGAAAGAAGCTTTTTAAAGCATCTTTCCAGCCACAGCATGACAGGATTCATCAGGTATGCAAGCACAAGTCCCATTATAATAGGCATTGCTGCCGCAAGCAGCTTGCTCCATATGCCTGCAAAGCCCTCAAATCTGTACAGTGCAAAGAAAAACAGTATACTGACTGCAAACGTGACAAATACCATGACACCTATTCTGATCAGATGTGGCCATTCCTCACGCCCCGGGTGCGAATTCTGCTTCGCACCCTTATCTGCATTTATCTCAATGTTTGATTTTTTACCAGCTTTTCCGGTTTCTTCCATCGGATTAAACTCTCCTTATTTACGATTATAGTTGATGAGACATCCCTTTAATATTATCTCTCTTTCATCATCTGTGAGCTCACCCATCTTCAGTGTAAATGGCTTTAATTCACCATCCTTGACAACATATGCCTCAAACTCCGTCTTTGCATCCTCGATTTCCTTCTTGATTCCCGGAAGGAAGATATAGTCGAGGTTGTGGAACGGAAGCTCTCCCTCATCGATGATGAATGGAAGCATTCCCCAGTTGATAAGGTTTGAACGGTATCTCTTTGTGGCATACTCGTTTGCGATATTTGCCCAGCCTCCGAGTACCTTCTGGCAGCTGGCAGCCTGCTCTCTTGCTGAGCCGTCACCCGGCTTAACAGCAAAAATTGTGCTTCCGAAGCCCATATTCTCATGGCTTGCCTCAGGGAATTTTTTCTTTACTACTCCCATGATTTCAGCAACCTCAGGAACAGCCTTTCCTGCGCACTCACCACTCTCTATAGCCTTCTGGGCCTTCTGGATTTCCTTTGCTCTGCCTACATACTCAGGATCCTTTCTTGAAAGTGCGAACTCTGCAAGTCCAAGAGGGTTTGAACGATATGAAGATGTCTCTCCTGAAGGAATGAGCTCATCTGTTGTAGTAACAGGATCATGAATCTCTGAAACCACCTTAAGGAGCATATTCTCAGGAAGCGCGCTCATTGCCGGCCAGTCCTTGATGTTTGGTCCGAACTGGATTTCAACTGAAGGATCTGCCACTCCATGGCTGTCAAATACACGGTTCTCATATATAGTCTTGTCAAAGAAATATTTTGGCTTTGTAAAGTTGACATCAATATCCGCTGCTGATGTAAGGAAGCCCTTGTTTGCTGCTGTTGCAGCGATTGAACGTGCATCCATGAGTGCCACTGAGCTGATCTGTCCGTTCTGTACCTTAGAACCCTCTCTGTTAGGGAAGTTTCTTGTTGAATGACGGATAGAGAATGCGTTGTTGGCAGGTGTATCTCCTGCACCAAAGCAAGGTCCGCAGAAAGCAGTCTTTACGATTGCACCTGTCTCAAGAAGCTTTGCTACAGCTCCGTTTTTCACAAGCTCCATGTATATTGGAGTAGATGCCGGGTAAACACTCAGTGTAAACTCGTCTGCTCCGATTGAATGTCCGTTTAATATGTCAGCCGCATCGCAGATATTCTCAAATCCACCGCCTGCACAGCCTGCGATGATTCCCTGGTCTACATACAGTTTTCCGTCTCTTACCTTACTCTTTAAATCAAGCTTCACCTTGCCGTCAAAGCTTACCTCAGCTCTCTTCTCACAGTCATCGAGAATATCCATGAGGTTTGCATTGAGCTCATCGATAGTGTAAGTATTGCTTGGGTGGAATGGCATAGCTATCATTGGGCGGATCTGGCTTAAATCAATCTCAATAAATCTGTCGTAGTAAGCCACCTCACCCGGATTAAGCTCCTTGTGGTCCTCAGCCCTACCGTGAATCTCAAAGAATTCCTTAACCTGGTCATCTGTTCTCCAGATAGAAGAAAGACATGTAGTCTCTGTTGTCATAACATCGACACCTATACGGAAGTCAACGCTCAGATTAGACACACCCGGTCCTACAAACTCCATAACTTTGTTCTTTACAAATCCGTTTCCGAATACCTCTCCGATAATTGCAAGTGCGACATCCTGTGGTCCAACGCCCTTGATTGGCTCTCCTGTCAGGTAAATGCCTACTACCTCAGGCATATCAATATCATATGTCTGTTCAAGAAGCTGCTTAACAAGCTCAGGTCCACCCTCGCCGACTGCCATAGTACCAAGTGCACCATAACGTGTATGTGAATCAGAACCAAGTATCATTTTTCCGCCGCCGGCAAGCATCTCTCGTGCAAACTGATGGATAACTGCCTGATGAGGTGGTACATAGATTCCACCGTACTTCTTTGCACATGTGAGACCAAACATGTGGTCATCCTCATTGATTGTTCCACCAACTGCACAAAGGCTGTTGTGACAGTTTGTAAGTACATACGGGATAGGGAATTTCTCAAGTCCTGAAGCTCGTGCTGTCTGGATGATACCTACAAATGTGATATCATGCGATGTAAGCTTATCAAACTTAATCTGAAGCTTGTCCATATTGCCGGATGTATTGTGCTCCTTTAAAATACCGTAAGCAATTGTCTCCTGCTTAGCTGTCTGTTTATCGATGTCCATGCCGGTCTTGCTTTTGACAGCTGCCTGAGCCTCTGGTCCATCAATTATTACTTCCTTACCGTTTAAAAGGTAAGCACCGTTTTCATATAATTTCACTTATTCTACCTCCGTATGTGTATTTCAAAATTCTTTTATTTACTATTATATAATATTATAGGTAATTGTGGCAATAAATAAATCACCATCTACCTTAATTTCGAATTTTCCTCCCATCAAATGGGTCAGATTCTTTGCAATCGAAAGTCCAAGTCCACTTCCTTCAGTGGTTCTCGACCTCTCTCCCCTCACAAAACGCTCTGTCAGGTCCACATTTCCGTTGCTTACTATGTCAAGCTCGTTCTTAGACACATTCTTTATTGTAAAAACTGCCTTTGTATCTGCCTTTTCAAGCTCTACATACACTCTGGTATTTTCCAGTGCATATTTTGCGGCATTAGTATACAGATTTTCAATAGAGCGGTAAAGCTGACGCCCATCCGCATAGATAAATATCTGTTCTGATGGAATTTTTGTAACTATTGTCAGATTTCTCGACTCAAAGCGCTCATTGAATTCACCTCCGGTCTGGTATAAAAGCTCAACCAGATCAAGCTTTTGCATATTGAGCTTCACATTTCCCGAGGTAATCTTTGATGTCTCTACCAAATCCTCTGTAAGCTGCTTTAAGCGCTGTGACTTTTCCTCCAGCACATGTATATAGTATTTGGCATTTTCATTTTCCAGATTTTCCCTCTTAAGCAGGTCAACATAGTTGACTATTGAAGTCAGAGGTGTCTTTATATCGTGTGATACGTTTGTTATTAAGTCTGCCTTTAGTTTTTCATTTTTAAGGCTCTCATTTACCGAGCTCATAAGACCCTGGCGTATATGGTTGACAGCCTCCGCCACCTTTTTCTGCTGCCCATGAAACTCATTGACATTGAGTGTAGTGTCAAGCGCTCCTTCCGAGATAGCTTCAAGTGTCTCCTGTATGCGCATTATCTCTTTGGTTTTCTGTGTGTGGATATCCTTTTTCTCAATAACTCTTTTCAAAAGCTCATAGCCCTTGTACATCAGGCTGTGTGTGTAAAGTATATTGCCTTTTATCTTCCTTACAATGCTCTGGTATAAAATAATAAAAGCCAGATCAAACAAAAAAGTAAATGTGCCGGCCGTCATAATGAGTGATGCATAGTCAAAATGCTGGTTTTTTACGCCTGAAATCACTTTTCCCATAAATACCATAAGCAGTGTAAATATCACTAGCATCACATCAGAGTATACCTTGTCAATCGGTAAATAGTATATTGTGTAATCATCCTCTGATTTTCTGCCGGCCACGTTTGCCATATATGCCAGGCTCACAAAGCTGCCTACCAGGCCCGCAAGCGATATTAGTGTATATATATCAATATTTCCATGCGCATCGTGCCTGAATGCATAGCCTGTGGCAAACACTCCTGTCACCATAAGTATCATGCATAGCTGATGTAAAACTATGACCGCTGCTTTTTTTCCTATCGTATACTGCTTCATTTGTTGTCCTCTATCTTATAGCCTACTCCCCAGACCACCTTCAGATATCGCGGCTCTTTAGGATTTATCTCTATTTTTTCCCTGATATGTCTGATGTGCACAGCAACTGTATTGTCGGCGCCTATCGCCTCCTCGTTCCATATACTCTCATATATTTCGTTTATTGAGTAGACCTTTCCCTTATTTTTAAGGAGTAAAAGCAGGATATTGTACTCAATCGGTGTGAGCTTTACCTCCTCACCATCCACAGTCACCTTTTTTAAATCATCATTTATCAAAAGGCCTCCGGCTTCATAAACCTTGTCTCCGGCTGCATCATTGCTTGACAGAGTGGTATATCTGCGAAGCTGTGACTTTACCCTTGCCACAAGCTCAAGCGGATTAAAAGGCTTTGTGACATAATCATCAGCCCCCACATTGAGGCCTAAAATCTTGTCAGCATCCTCTGTCTTTGCCGAGAGAATGATTATCGGCACCCTGCTTTCCTTTCGTATCTGCAGAGTAGCTCTTATTCCGTCGAGCTTTGGCATCATGACATCTATTATCATGAGGTCTATTTTTTTATTCTTCATAATTTCAACCGCCTGTATGCCGTCGTAAGCCTTCTCCACGTCGTAGCCCTCCTGCATCAGGTAAATCTCAATTGCCTCAACTATTTCCTTGTCGTCATCACAAACTAATATTGTCATATTATCCTCCTTCTATGAATTTTGAACAGAAACCTTCTCCTGCCGTTAGTCAGCTATATTTTATCAGATTATCCACTTTGTTTTTCTTAAAATCTGCTTAATATTACCCACTTTAAATATAAGCCAAAAAGCAGCCGTTCTGTTTTGAACTGCTGCTTTATATTACATAGGTGTGTTTCATTTCCCTTTATTTCCGGTGATGCTCTGCCACATTCTGTGGATACCGTCTGTGAGCTCCTTTCCCTCCTTTGTGTTGATAACAGGTGGATTGCCGGCTTTTCTGCTTATTGCCTTATAATCCTCATCAACAGACGATTTTGAGCCGGCAGCCTTGGCTTCATCCTTATCATTGCTATGATTTGATCCGGCATCAGGTGTATCGTCTGCAAGCTTCACTTCACCCACTACACCATCTCCCAGGTCCTCGCCCTCAGCAAGTCCCAGTTTTCTGATATAATCCATATTTACCTTGATTTCAGTCTGTCTGTTTGCATAGATGGACTTCTCTTCCTTGTCAATAGTACGCTCCTCTACAGGCTTACCTGCATTTTTCTGACGTTCTATCTCCTTATTTCTATCATCGATAATCTTAAGATACTTCTCCGTATCGGACAAATCCTGAAGCTCTCCCTTGAGCTCATACTGGTTAGTTTTAACTATCTTCTCCTGCTCTGCAATCTTATCCTTCATATTCTTGCACAGCTTTTCAAGTGACTCGTTGGTATCATTGATGATATCACGCACTCTTGAAAGCGCCTCATCCGTATAGATAACCGATGCTGCATACACATCCTCAGCCTTTCTGCTTGCATCCCAGACTATCTGATCCCCCTTCTTTCTGAACTCTCTCTCTGCGTGATTGCGACTCTGCTCAGTAAGCTCATACTCATCCTGCATTGCATATATACACTTATTCAGCTCAGCAAGTAAATCTATCATTTGCTGCTTGTTTATGATCACCCTGCTCGGCTCCGGCTTATACGGCTCCGCCTTTGAGAGCATGATATGAATTTCTCTTAGTACCTTTTCTGTTTTATCGTTCGCATTCATTTTCTATTTCCTCGGATTTAAATTAACATTATAACTATTCAGGGTGGTTATGAATACTCACCACTTACCCATATTTTATATGAAAATCCGCTTCTCGTAAATAGCCAAATGAATAATAATAGCTACTGATTACAGCCCTTTATAATTAAATCAATCCCGCTGCCGCATTTCTCAGCTCATCTGCCGCATGCTTTATCTCGGCAGCCTGCTCTTCGCTCACATTTCCGGGCTTTGTCCTTGAAATAAGCTTCTTCACATACGAAAGCGATGATTTCACACTTTTTTTCTGTGCGCTGTCCATAGCCTTTCTTTTTTCCTTGTCAGCCATGACATTTTCCACCTGGCGCACAAGCGTATCAGCCTCACTTCTTGCATCAATATAAGCCTTTCTCTGTCCGTCTGTTGCCTCATACTCCTGTGCCTCGCGGATTGCCTGCTCAATCTCAGAATCAGACAAATTTGAGCTTGCGGTAATCGTAATCTCCTGATGCTTTCCTGTGCCCAGGTCCTTTGCAGAAACCTGCACAATGCCGTTTGCATCTATATCAAATGTCACCTCTATCTGCGGCACACCTGCCGGAGCCGGCTTGATGCCCTTTAGCCTGAAGTTTCCAATCAGCTTATTGTCCCTTGCAAACTGCCTCTCACCCTGCAGTACCTTTATATCCACAGAGGTCTGGAAGCTTCCTGCAGTTGTAAAAATCTGGCTGTATCTCGTAGGAATAGTTGTATTTCTGTCAATAATTTTGGTTGAGACACCACCAACTGTCTCAATTCCGAGTGAAAGCGGTGTGACATCCATCAGTATAATCTCTGCCGCACTGCTGCCTGCGACAATTGCTCCACCGAGCTTGCCACCCTGTACTGCTGCACCGAGTGCCACGCACTCGTCAGGATTCAGGTTGTGTGAAGGCTCTTTTCCTGTAATTCTTCTGACCTCCTCAACAACAGCCGGCACACGTGTAGAGCCTCCTACCAACAGCACCATTCCAAGCTCTGATGCGGAAATCCCCGCATCTGAAAGTGCCTGATTGACAGGAATAGCAGTTCTCTCCACCAGATCCTTTGTTATCTCATTAAATTCAGCCCTTGTGAGGTTCATCTCCATGTGGACCGGCTGTCCCTTTACAGTGGTGATAAATGGCAGATTGATAGTGGTTGAGGATGAGGATGAAAGCACCTTTTTTGCCTTCTCAGCCTCCTCCCTGACACGCTGCATAGCAGTATTATCCTTTCTCAGATCCACATTCTGCTGTCTGTAAAACTCTGTGACAAGATAATTCGTGATTCTCTCATCAAAATCATCTCCACCCAGATGATTATCACCGGCTGTGGCAAGCACCTCTATCAGATTGTCCCCTATTTCGATAACAGACACATCGAAGGTTCCTCCTCCGAGGTCGTAGACAAGAATTTTCTGCTGCTGTCCGTGGTCCAGTCCGTATGCGAGTGCCGCAGAGGTTGGCTCATTTATGATTCGAAGCACATTAAGCCCCGCAATCCTTCCTGCATCCTTAGTTGCCTGCCTCTGCGCATCCGAAAAATATGCAGGAACTGTGATTACAGCGTCTGTCACTGCCTCACCAATATAGTCCTCTGCATCCTTTTTCAGCTTTCTGAGAATCATAGAAGAAATCTCAGGAGCTGAATACAGCTTTCCGTCCACTTTTGCCCTGAAATCGCTTCCCATCTGTCTCTTTATTGAGAAAAATGTCCTGTCCACATTGACTGCTGCCTGCCTCTTTGCAGCCTCGCCAACCAGTCGCTCTCCATTCTTTGTAAAAGCCACCA
>ERZ779932.952-NODE-952-length-12976-cov-1.928334_pt1 | contig 12976 bp, 16 predicted proteins | sample MGYA00511064_ERZ779932 | MGnify/ENA primary metagenome ERZ779932 (study PRJEB29588, sample SAMEA1966821) | human gut metagenome | biome: human gut; feature: human-associated habitat; material: faeces | place: Denmark | collected 2008/2010 ...
TTTTATTCCTTTAATTAATTTAAATAATAAAAAAGGAAGATAAATATGTTTGGAAAATTATATTTAATTGCAACACCAATTGGAAATTTAGGAGATATTACGTATAGAGCTGTTGAAATATTAAAAAAAGTAGACATAATTGCTGCTGAAGACACAAGACACTCATTAAAATTATTAAATTATTTAGATATATCAAAACCGATGATTAGTTATCACAGACATAATGAAGATACTAAAACTGAAACATTAATAAATTTATTGAAAGAAGGTAAAAATATAGGATTAATAACAGATGCGGGAACTCCAGGAATATCTGATCCTGGTGAAGAAGTAGTAAAGCAAGCAATAAAAGAAAACATAGAAATAATACCGATTCCTGGTGCATGTGCTCTAATAAATGCATTAATTGCATCTGGACTAAATACAAAAGAGTTTGCCTTTTATGGATTTTTGCCATTAGAAAAAAAACTTAGAAATGAAAAAATGGAAGACATACAAAAACAAAATAAAACAATAATTTTTTATGAAGCTCCACATAGATTAGAAAAAACACTTGCAGAATTATTAGATAGATTTGGAAATATTGAAATTGTGATTGCAAAAGAACTTACTAAAATACATGAGAGTTTTATTAGAGGAAGAATAGAAGATATTTTGCCAACCTTAAAAGATGTAAAAGGGGAATATATAATTCTATTTGAGATGCATAGCAAAACAGAAAAACAAATTGAAGTAGAAACATTAAATCAAATGACATTGGAAGAACAGTATAAATATTATGAAAACCAAGGAATGAATAAAAAAGATATAATAAAAAGAATTGCGAAAAATAATAAAGTGCCAAAAGATGAAATATACAAAAAATTTATATAAAAAAGACGGGGCCAATAAACCTCGTATTTTTTATTTATTATTTATTATTTTTTTAAATTATCAGAAATATTTGATATATTTTGAGCACATTTTTCACAAACTAATTTTCCTTTGTAATCTACTACATTTTTAGTTCCTCCACAGAAAACGCAAGTCTCTTCGTATTTTTTTAATATTATAGAAGAACCTTCTACGTATATTTCTATAGGATCTTTCTCAGCAATTTTTAGCTTGTTACGTAGTTCTATAGGAATAACGATTCTTCCTAATTCATCTACACGTCTAACAATTCCAGTTGACTTCATGTCTATAATACCTCCTACAACAAAATTCGACATCAATCTACAATAATGATAACACATTCATTTGTAAAAAACAAGTAAAATTTGGAAATTTCATGAAATAGTTTCAAAAATAAAGTAGAAATTGAAAAAATTTACTGTAAAATTTAGTAATTGTAATAAAAGTTTACTTATGAATAAAAAATAATATAATGAATATTAAAGACTGGTTTGAATAAAATTAAATAGATGGAGGTACATATGCTAAATAAAATATGGCCATTTTTTATAATTATTTCGTTTATATTTGCTTTATTAACTGGAAATATAAATAATTTTAATAATTCGATTTTTAATTCATGCACTCAAGCAGTGGATCTTATAATAAAATTATTTGGTACTATGTGTTTATGGAATGGATTGATGAAAATTGTACAAAAATCTTCATTAATTAATAAGCTTAGTAATATGATTAGCCCACTAATGAAATTTTTATTTCCAAAAATGAATAAAGAAGATAAGGAATATAAAGAAATTACAATAAATATAATTGCAAATCTTCTTGGAATCGGTAATGCGGCAACACCACTAGGCTTGCAAGCAATGAAAACTATGCAGGAAAAAAATCCTAATAAAGATACTATAACTGACTCAATGGCTATGTTCATAGTTTTAAATACGGCTTCTTTACAATTAATACCAACCGTTATTGCCGTAAGAGCATCAATGGGGTCGACAAATGCTGCTCAAATAATTCTACCAGTATGGATCGTTACACTGGTGGCAGATACGGCGGGAATAATTGCAAGTAAGCTTCTGATGAAAAAATTTTAAATGGTTGAAAAATAATTACAGCTTTTGCTACGTCAAACTTCATTTAAAACGCGGTTACATACAGAAAGTATGCGCCCTTGCATTTAAAATTTGTTTCTCTTGCCAAAATTTAATTCTTTCGCAACCTAATTTATGTAAAGGAAATGTGATTTTGTATGAAAATAGTTAATTATATATCAACAATTGCTGTTCCAGTTGTAATAATTATAATAGTTATTTATGGAATTGCAGATAAGAAAAAAGTATATGATATTTTTGTTGAAGGTGCTACAGAAGGAATGAGCATAGTTATTAAAATTTTTCCTACATTATTAGGAATATTTTTAGCTGTAGGAGTACTTAGGAGTTCAGGATTATTAGAAATAATTACAAGAGCAGTATCTGTTTTTACAAATAAAGTTGGATTTCCGAGTGAAGTAATGCCACTTGCAATGTTAAGACCAATATCTGGAAGTGCATCACTTGCTGTTGCAACAGACATAATGAAAACATATGGTGTTGACAGTAAAATTGGTTTAATTACATCTACAATAATGGGTTCAACAGAAACTACATTTTACACAATAGCAATATATACAGGAAGTATTGGAGTGAAGAAGATAAGGTTCGTATTAGTTGCAGCATTAATTGCAGATTTTGTAGGAATGTTAACATCTGCAATAGTTTGGAACATTATACTCTAAAAAATGACCAAAAATTAAGGGTAAATTTTGCAATTTTTAAAAATCAAACTGGAGCTCGCCTTGAGGGGGCCGAATGGAGCCCTGACCAAGAGCGTAATGTTTGGATTTTTATAAAATTACCAAATTTCTCTTTAAGCGTTATTTATGATATGTTTCATTATTTGCAATTTTAAATGCTCTATAAATTTGTTCTAATAAAAATATTCGTATTAATTGATGTGGAAATGTCATTTTTGAAAAACATAGTTTTTCATTGCAATAATTTAAAACTTGCTTCGAAAGGCCAAGACTTCCACCAATAATAAATGTAATTGAACTATTACTAATCGATAAGTTTTCTATTTTTTGAGAAAGATCAACAGAGTCGAGTTCTTTTCCAGTTAAATCTAATGCAATTACATAAGAATCTTTTTTTATATGAGAAATTATATTTTGGCCTTCTTTTTCTTTTATTTCCTGTTCTATTTTTTCACTAGCCTTTTCTGGAATTTTCTCATCTTGAAGTTCAGTAATGGTTAAATTGCAAAACCTAGATAATCTTTTAGAATATTCCAAAATTGCATCTCTAAAAAAACTTTCTTTAATTTTTCCGACACAAATAACATTAATATGTAACATAAATTTTTATATAGTCAAGGTAAATCGACTAAATCCTTTCTTTTAAGCAATATCTATAAGTCCACTTGGACCATCTCTTTTAGCAATTCCAACTTTTATATCATTTTCATCATGATGATTGCTAATAATTTCTTCAACAACAGTTTTGTAAGCAAGTTCTGGAAAGTTATTTTCCTTACTTAAATGCCCAAGCATTACAGAACTTAATCCGGTTTTCATAAGTTTAGAAACCAAATCACCAGAATTATAGTTAGATAAATGCCCATCTGGACCGGCAATTCTTTGCTTTAATTGATATGGATATTTTGAATATTTCAAAATATCTGGGTCATAATTAGATTCCAATAATACAAAAGAACTCTTTGATAATTTATCAAAAATCTCTGGTGTAACATGACCTAAATCTGTTGCAATGCTAATTTTATTTTTTTTATGTAATATGTTAAAACCACATGGGTCAGCGGCATCATGAGGAATGCTAAAAGGTTGAAATGTTAAATCCTTTATTTCAAATTCTTTGTTAACACTAAACTTTTTTTGGTTTTCTTCTAAAATTTTTGCTTGCTGTTCTGGCATGGCATTCCAAGTATTTTCGTTTGCATAAACCGGAATATTATATTTTTTAGAAAGAGTTCCTAAACTCTTAACATGGTCAATATGCTCATGAGTAACAAGTATTGCATCAATATCAGTCACTTCAATGCCAATAAGAGAAAGTGCAGAAACAATTTTCTTAGCACTTTCTCCAGCATCAACTAATATTTTTGAATTTTCAGTTTCTACAAATAAACTATTACCAGTACTTCCACTAAATAAACTACAAAATTTAAACATATTAATTCCTATTCTTCATTAACTCTTGTAATATTTGCTCCGAGTTTTCTAAATTTTTCTTCTATACATTCATAGCCTCTATCAATATGATCAAGGTTATATAAATCTGTTTCGCCGTTTGCAATTATTCCAGCAATTATCAAGGCTGCTCCTGCTCTTAAATCTGATGCATAAACTGGTGCACCAGATAAGAAATCGACTCCTTCAAAAACAGCGCTTTTCCCTTGTGCTGTAATGTTTGCTCCCATTTTATTTAATTCAGCTGTATATTGAAAACGAGATTCCCAAATGCTTTCATTAATAATACTTGTACCATCTGCAACAGATAACACAACACCCATTTGAGGTTGTAAATCAGTTGGAAAACCTGGATATGGTAATGTTTTTATCGTAGCCTTAGAAGGACGTGTATCACACCAAACATGAATTGAATCATCACCTTCTTCAACGTTTCCACCTATTTCAAGTATTTTGGCAGTTAAACATTCTAAGTGCTTAGGAATACAATTATGAATAACAACATCACCTTTTGATGCGATTGCTGCAAGCATAAATGTTCCTGCTTCAATCTGATCTGGAACAATTGAATATGTTGCATTTCCATGTAATTTTTTTACACCAGTAACCTTAATAACGTCAGTTCCTGCACCGTGAATATCTGCCCCCATAGTATTTAGAAAGTTTGCAACATCAACAACATGAGGTTCTTTTGCTGCATTATCAATTGTTGTAATTCCCTCTGCAAGCACTGCTGCAAGCATAACATTAATAGTAGCTCCAACAGAAACTGTATCCATGTAAATTGATGTACCCACTAATCTATCTGCTTCTGCAATAATCTTACCTTGAGCAACTGTTGTATTTGCTCCAAGTGCCTCAAAACCTTTAATATGTTGGTCAATTGGACGGGCACCCAATTTACATCCGCCAGGAAGTCCAACTTCAGCTTTGCCACAACGGCTAAGAAGTGACCCTATTAGATAATAAGAAGCTCTGAACTTGCTTGTAATATCTAAAGGAGCTCTAGTTGAAGTTATTTTTCTTGTATCTATTTTTAATGAATTTTCTGTAAGCCATGTGATTTTTGCACCTAATTTCTCTAATATTGTGCATGAAAGCTTTACATCACTTATATTTGGTACATTTTCTAATGTACATTCTCCATCTATTAATAAAGTTGCAGGAATTATTGCAACTGCTGCATTTTTTGCTCCGCTTATATTTACATCGCCTTTAAGCCTTGTTGGTCCATTTATTACTAATTTCTCCAAAGTAAAATCCCCTTTCTAATGTGTATAACCTAATAAACTACCTATATATATAACATAAAAAAGAAATATTTACAATAAAAATGTGTAAAAAAGATAAGTTAGCTGTTTGCCAACTTAACTTTGATATTCTCAAATAATTCTACGATTTTAAACTTAAAAGTTAGACTAGAATTATCATTAGAATTTGTTATTAAATCATATTCTTCATCAGACATATTATCTTGCAATAAATCTTTTGAATCATCTGGGACAATACCAGAAGATACATCTACAAAGCAAAGAGGAGGAAACATTACACACCACCAATTTTGACCAGAAGCCGTTCCAATCTTTACTCTAAGGGCATCATAAATACCGGAAGGAAGAGAGACGTCTCCATAGTGTTTAGTTGGAAAATTGTACTGGCCAATTTCCACAGTAACAGGGTAATTATAATCATTATCGTAAACAACTTTTTGAGCAATTTCTCTAAAGTTGTCAAGATGCTCAGAAGCAATATTCATCGCATCTTCCTTTGAAGAAGCATCTGCACAGATAGAATTCATATATTCTAATAAAGCATCTCTAACTTTATACTTTAAATTTTGATCCTCTACAGAGTCACTATTTGCTATAACGTGAAGTCTAAATACTCCATCTGCAATATCGGAAGAAACGGCATTAACGTATGAAATTGCAGAAAATAATGTAAAAATAGTGAAAAGTAAAATAAGAATTACAGCTCTAAAAATTTTTTCTTTACAAAACATAAATAAATCACCTCTAAAAATTTTATACTAAATTATTAATAAAATTATTTACTAAATTGCTAAAAAATATACAAAATTGGTAAATAAATATTTAAAATAAAATGTAACAATTATGTAATAAAACTGCAAATATTCTACAAAACAAAAAACAAAAACTCGATAAATAAGGCGAAAAATAGATGCTTTGTCGAATTATGATACACGAAACATTTGTAATAATATTGACACAAATATGCAAAAATGTTAAAATTTACCACAGATAGAAAATAAAAGTGGAGGTAAATATGGCTGATATTAATAAAAATTTAAAGTCAATTTGTAGTTTCTATGCAAGTGAGTGGCACCTAGTCACAATGTTACTACCAAACCTAGACCAAAAAATTAATAAAGGAGTTAAAGTTACCACAATTCTAGAAAAGGATTTAACAAAAGAAATGGAAACATTATTAACAAAATTACATTTAGAAGATAAAAAAGAAATAATAAATATTGGATGGCAAAAAAGTAATTTAGAAGACATAAAGCAAGCAGTACAAAACAATGATTGTATTATAATAAATGGAACAAAAGAATTTATAGAAAAAGCAAGAGAAGAAGTAGAAAATAATTTATTAGAAAATAAAATTATAGAAATAATAGATTGTTATGATATTGAAGATTGCAAATATGGAATTAAAGATATATTAGACAAGCATGATAAAATATTAAATACTTCAGGAGAGAAAAATAAAGAAGAATATATTACAACAATAAAAGTTGCAAATTAGTTTTTACTTAAAAAATAATGATGAACTGTTGAATTAAAGGTGAAATTTTACTAAAATAATTGACTATTTTCCAATATTAGTATAATATAAGGTTGCAATCAATATTTTGATTCGAAAGGAGAAATAACATGGACGAAAAATATATGGCAGCAGAGGAAGTTCTAAAAAAATATGGACAAGAACATCTTTTGAGTCAGTATGAAAAACTAAGTGAGGAGAATAAGTCAAAATTATTAGATGAAATATTAACATTAGACTTTAATCAAATTGAGGAATTATACAAAAGAATAAATCAAACAGTAGACTTTGCAAATTCTAAAATTGAACCAATTGGATATACAGATAAGAGTGCAATGTCTGATAATGAATTAAAACATTATGAAGAAATAGGATTAAAAGCAATAAAAGAAGGAAAACTTGCAGCAGTTACAATGGCTGGTGGTCAAGGTACTAGATTAGGACATAATGGACCAAAAGGTACATATGATATTGGATTAGATTCGCATAAACCTATATTTGAAATTTTATGTGATACATTAAAAACTGCAGAAAAAAAATATGGAGTTTTTGTTACTTGGTACATAATGACAAGTAAAGAAAACAATGATGCAACAGTTAAGTTCTTTGAAGACCATGACTATTTTGGATATCCAAAGGATAAAGTTGTGTTCTTTAAGCAAGGACAATTACCAATGATTGATACAAAGGGAAAGGTATTAATCGGTGAAGATGGCTTAATAAAACAAGCAGCAGATGGACATGGTGGAATATTCCTATCAATGAAGAAAAATGGAATAATATATGATATGAAGTCAAGAGGAATCGAATGGGCTTTTATCGGTGGTGTTGATAATGTTTTAGTAAACATGGTAGACCCAGTGTTATTAGGACTAGCAATAGATAAAAAAGTTCTAGCAGCAGGAAAGAGTGTTGTAAAAGCTGGACCTCATGAAAAAGTTGGAGTATTCTGCAAGAGAAATGGAAAACCAAGCGTTGTAGAATATAGCGAAATATCAGAAGAAATGGCAGAAGCAACAAACGAAAATGGCGGACTAGTATATGGAGAATCTCATATATTATGTAATTTGTTTAGCGTAAAAGCTATAGAAGAAATAAGCAAAAATACATTACCATATCATAGTGCATTTAAAAAGGCTAAGTATTTAGATAAAGATGGAAACTTAATAACAAGTGATAAACCAAATGCATATAAATTTGAAGCATTCTTATTTGATGCGTTTGAATCACTAGATGATATGGCCATTTTAAGAGTAAAAAGGGAAGAGGAATTTGCACCAGTTAAGAATGCAGAAGGTGTAGATAGCCCTGAAACAGCTAGAAAATTATACAAAGAATTTCATAAAATAAAATAATTGTATAATTAAAATATAGGAGTTTGAATTTTTTGTTATACAAAAGGTTCAAGCTTCTTTTGCTTAAATATAAAAAAGTGTTTTTAAGAAAGGAATTTTTTATGAGTTATTTAGAAAAATATAATGAATGGTTAAATGATCCAGCAATTGATGAAAAAACAAAGAAAGAATTAAGAAGTATTAAAGATGATGAGTCTGAAATTCAAGACAGATTTTATAAAGATTTAGAGTTTGGAACAGCAGGATTAAGAGGTGTAATAGGAAATGGTAGCAACAGAATGAATAAATATACTGTGACTAAAGCTACACAAGGACTTGCAAACTACATAAAAATGCATAACCCAGAGAATAAAGGTGTTGCAATTTCTTATGATTCAAGACATATGTCTAAAGAATTTAGTGAATTTACAGCATTATGCTTAAATGCAAATGGAATAAAAACATATGTATTCGAAAGTTTAAGACCAGTTCCAGAGCTATCTTTTGCAGTAAGACAATTGAAATGTATAGCAGGGGTCATGATTACAGCAAGTCATAATCCTCCAAAGTACAATGGATATAAGGTTTACTGGGAAGATGGAGCACAAATCGTTGCACCACATGATAAAGGAATTATAACAGAAGTAAACAACATAAAAGAATTTTCTGAGATAAAAACAATGTCAAAAGACGAAGCCGAAAAAGCTGATTTATATCACGTTATTGGAAAAGAAATAGACGATGAGTATATAAAGACTCTAAAAAATTTAGTACTTAATCTAGATACAATAAAGAGAGTTCAAAAAGATGTAAAAATAGTATACACACCATTACATGGAGCTGGAAATATGCCAGTACAAAGAATACTAAAAGAAATAGGATTTGAAAATGTATATGTTGTACCAGAGCAAGAAAAACCAAATGGAGATTTCCCAACAGTAAGCTATCCAAATCCAGAAGATGCAAATGCATTCAAGTTAGCACTAGAATTGGCAGAAAAAGTTGATGCAGATGTTGTACTTGCAAATGACCCAGATGCAGATAGATTAGGTGTATATGCAAAAGACTCGAAAACAGGAGAATATCATTCATTTACAGGGAATATGTCTGGACTTCTAATTGCCGAATACGAATTATCTCAAAAGAAAGAAAGAAGAGAAATTCCAGCAAATGGTGCATTAATTAAAACAATAGTATCATCAAACTTAGCCGATGCAATAGCAAAAGAGTATAATCTAAAATTAATAGAAGTTTTAACAGGCTTCAAATACATTGGTGAGCAAATGAGATTGTTTGAACAAAGTAATGAATATACATATATGTTTGGATTCGAAGAAAGCTACGGATGCCTAATTGGAACACATGCAAGAGATAAAGATGGAATTGCAGCAGTAATGGCATTATGTGAAGCAGCAGCTTATTATAAAGAAAAAGGTTACACATTATGGGATCAAATGATAAACATATATAATAAATATGGATTCTACAAAGAACTTACAATATCAATTACAAGAGAAGGTGTGACTGGAGCAGAAGAAATTAAACAAATGATGGAAAAAATGAGAGAAAATCCAGCTACAACACTTGGAAAATATAAGGTAGTTGAATTTAGAGATTATAAAAAAGACATTATAAAGAATAATGCAACAGGAGAAACAACAAAAACAGGATTACCAAATTCAAATGTTTTATATTATGGACTTGAAAACGATGCTTGGTGCTGTGTACGTCCTTCTGGAACAGAGCCAAAGATTAAATTCTATATGGGTGTAAAAGGAAAAACAGAGGAAGAAGCAGAACAAGAATTAAAAGAACTAACAAAAGTAATGGAAGAACAAGCAAAAATGTAAGCAAATATAACTAAAAATAACAAAAGAGATAATTTTTATTTTTATAAAAATTATCTCTGATTTTATTTAATCTGTTTAATTAGATTGTTTTCGTTGAGTTGTATCTTTCCATCCGTTTATATTATTTCTTTTTATTGCACCCATGATATTGGCTTTTACATGTGGATTTTTTATAGATAATGTAACAATTAAATTCTTAATATATTCTCTTGTTGAATGACCATCCATAGGGCAAACTTTAGGCATTATTTGTTTGCCATTTTTTTTAACATATCGTTTTGTTTCTTTTTCAGACGCATAAATTAATGGTCTAATTAAAGTAATTCCAGACCTATCCATATAACTTACAGGAGAAAAAGTGGAAATACTTCCTGCAAAAAGCAAATTCATCAAAAAAGTTTCCAAAACATCATCTAAATTATGACCTAATGCAATCTTGTTGCAATGTTCACGTTTTGCAACAGTGTTAAGAATACCCCTACGCAAATTAGCACATAGAGAACATGGATTTTGCTCTTGTCTGTCCTCAAAAACAATCTTGCTAATATCGTATTTCTCCTCAAAGAAAGGAACTCCTAAGTCATCACATGTTTTCTTTAAAAATTCAGAATCGAAATATTCAAAGCCAGGATTTACACTTATAGCAATTAATTCAAATTTCTTGGGATAAAAGTACTGTAAACTTTTTAGCCCATTTAACAAAGTAATAGAATCCTTTCCACCAGACAATGCAACGGCAATTTTATCTCCATCCTCAATCATATCATAATCTTCAATTGCTCTTCTCATATAACTTAAAATATGTTTCATATATTTGCATAATTACCAAATTGATAAAAATAATTGGCAAAATCCTTTCATAAAAATAAAAACTGAAAATAATTATAGCACAAAATTTACATGGAATAAAGAGTAAATAAAAAAGAAGCATCAACTACATAGTTGGCTTCTTCAATGTTTAATAATAATGAATAAAAAGTAAATTAAGACTACATATAATTTTTTTCCCATAGTACATATGAGAAATATAAACTGTATGGTTTGCTTCGCTTACTAAATATAATATTACATAATTATTTACTACAATTCTTCTAAAATTATTATGGCTATTGTTAGTTGTATCAATTCGCATATATAAATAAGGTTCTTCAGATAAATGCTATTGACGTCTTTATTTTTTTCATTAATTTTTTTGCTGCTTCTGTTGACGCTAAATTTTGTGAGATATATTCATATATTTCAAGTATTTCATTTTTACAGTCATCAGTGAATTCTAGATTGTATTTAAAATCCATATTTTTCTTCTAATTCTCTAAATACTGTAGTAGCCTTAACTGTTTTTCCATCTTTTATTTGTTGTTCTGCTTTTTCAAGTTTTTTACTTAGTTCATTATCTTTTAACTTTCTTTTATACTCCGAGATACTCATTATAATAACATCGTTTTTGGAATTTTTAGTTAATACAATATCACCATATTTATTTAATGCATTTTCAAGTTCTTGAATATTAATGGTTTGTTGCATAATATCACCCCACTTTTTATAAGAATATTATATCATAGATATTAAGAGAATAAAACAATTTTTAAAAATTTATATAATAGAATAAAGAGAAAAATAATTGACATACCTATTCCAAAATGCTATTATATTAACTAGAAATGTATCAGTAGCTCAGTTGGATAGAGCAGCAGTTTCCTAAACTGTGTGTCGGGGGTTCAATTCCCTTCTGGTACACCATTTTTTTTATAAATTTTTAATTGGAGTAAATAGTGGAAGAATTTTTTATGAAGGAAGCTATAAAAGAAGCTAGAAAAGCCTATAAAAAGGATGAAGTTCCAGTAGGGGCCGTTATTGTAAAAGACGATGAAATAATAGCTAGGGCACACAATGGAAAAGAACAGAAAAAAGACACAACAAAACATGCTGAAATTATTGCGATTCAAAAGGCTAGTAAAAAACTAGAGTCTTGGAGACTAGAAAATTGTACAATGTATGTTACTTTAGAACCATGTGCAATGTGTACGGGAGCAATGATTCAGGCAAGGATGAAAAAGGTCGTTATTGGAACCATGGATGAAAAAACTGGTGCGTGTGGTTCTGTATTAAATTTACTTGAAGATTATAAATTTAACCATGTTGTAGAAATCGAAAAAGGTGTTATGGAAACAGAATGCAAAAAAATATTACAACAGTTTTTTAAAGAATTAAGAGAAAAAAAGAAAAAATAATGGATTCAATTTATTTTGAATCCATTATAATGGTCACAGGGCCGTCATTTAAAAGATCAACTTTCATGTCTGCACCAAATATTCCAGTTTCAACTACTGGAATTATTTTTTTACATTCAGAAACAAAATATTCGTATAAAGGTATAGCAATATCTGGTTTGGCAGCTTCTACAAAAGAGGGTCTGTTTCCTTCTTTGCAATTTGCATATAGAGTAAATTGAGAAACAATTAAAAGTTCTCCATTAACATCTTTTAAAGATAAATTCATTTTATCATTTTCATCAGAAAAAATTCTTAAATTTGTTACTTTTTTCACTAAGTAATCCACATCTTGTTCACTATCTGTGGATTGTACGCCAAGTAAAACTAAAAAGCCGTTATTTATTTTTCCATTAACAGTTCCATTTATAGTAACACTTGCGTGTTTTACACGCTGAACAACAACTCTCATACATAAACCCCCTAAATTTGTAATAAATATAATATAAAATAGAACAAAAAGCAACAGCTATAATAAAATTGGACATAATGTTAGTTCACAAAATTTTTACGAAAATAATTTGACTTTTTCTATTGTTTTGATATAATTAGTAGGTACAATAGGAGACGTATCGAAGTGGTCATAACGAGGCT
>ERZ779932.961-NODE-961-length-12927-cov-3.035503_pt1 | contig 12927 bp, 10 predicted proteins | sample MGYA00511064_ERZ779932 | MGnify/ENA primary metagenome ERZ779932 (study PRJEB29588, sample SAMEA1966821) | human gut metagenome | biome: human gut; feature: human-associated habitat; material: faeces | place: Denmark | collected 2008/2010 ...
GGCAGCTTCGGGTACAGAGGCTCATTTCCAAATCAGCTTCTGGATGGCCGTCGGGGCCTGCATCTTATTGATGGTCCTAGGTATGCTGGCCGGATTGGCACCGGCTTATCGCGCTATGGCCATCAAACCCATTGAGGCTATAAGAGACGAATAAAGCCGTCCGACGTAACGGATAAAGTTTCCATGCAAGAACCAACAAGAATAAAAAAATAATAAAACAAACAGATATGAAAAAGTATGTAAAAATTGCACTATTAGTCATCGTTGCACTGATATTCATCGGAACATTTGTATTTCTCTATCAAAAATCACAACCCAAAGCCAGCGTGTATACTATATTAAACGCAGAAATCACCGATCTGAAAAAGACCACTGTAGCTACTGGAAAAATAGAACCGCGTGACGAGATTCTGATTAAGCCGCAGATTTCAGGTATCATTGACGAGGTATATAAGGAAGCCGGACAAAAAATAAAGAAAGGAGAAGTGATTGCCAAAGTAAAGGTGATCCCCGAACTGGGACAACTAAACTCGGCAGAAAGCCGTGTAAGACTGGCAGAAATCAATGCCAGACAAGGAGAAACGGACTTTGCCCGTATGAAAAAACTGTTCGAAAGCAAACTTATCAGCAGTGAAGAATACGAAAAGAGTGAAGTAGCTGTAAAACAAGCACGTGAAGAATTACAAACAGCCAAAGACAATCTGGAAATAGTCAAAGAAGGTATCACTAAAAACAAGGCTTCATTCAGTAGTACCCTTATCCGATCTACTATTGACGGATTGATTTTGGATGTGCCCGTAAAAGCCGGTAACTCCGTCATAATGAGCAACACATTCAATGACGGAACCACTATCGCCACCGTAGCCAACATGAATGATCTGATTTTCCGAGGCAATATTGATGAAACGGAAGTAGGACGCATACACGAAGGCATGCCGGTAAAAATAACTTTAGGAGCCTTACAAAACATGGAATTTGATGCACAACTAGAATATATCTCTCCTAAAGGTGTAGAAGAAAATGGTGCTAACCAATTTGAGATCAAAGCAGCCATCACAGTCCCCGACAGTATTACCATCCGTTCCGGATATAGCGCAAATGCGGAAATCGTTCTGGCACGTGCCAGCAAGGTACTGGCAGTACCCGAAAGTACTGTTGAGTTTAAAAACGACTCTACTTTTATATACGTATTGACAGATAGTGTACCTTCACAGAAATTCAGCCGTCGTGCCGTTATTACAGGTATGAGTGACGGTATCCAGATTGAAATAAAGAACGGTCTGAATGTCAATGAAAAAGTACGCGGAGCAGAAAAGAAATAACAGAATATCATTATGAAGAAACAAATCATTATAGCCTTGGCCACCCTGACTGCATTACCGGCCGTTTCCCAAGAAAAATGGGATTTACGTAAATGCATTGATTATGCTATAGAACACAACCTGAGCATCAAGCAACAGGAAGCAGCAAGAGATCAAAATGCAGTGGATTTGAATACTGCTAAATACAGCCGTCTGCCTAATCTGAACGGTAATGTGGGACAGTCATTTAACTTCGGCCGTGCCTTACAGGCAGACAATACGTATGGCGACCGTAATACCAAAAATACCAACTTCTCACTCAGTACCAGCATCCCTTTATTTACAGGATTGCGAATACCGAACAACATCGCTCTCAGCAAACTGAACCTGAAAGCAGCTACAGAAGACTTGAACAAGGCCAAAGAAGATATCAGCATTTCTGTCACCTCTGCCTATCTACAAATTCTTTTTAATGAAGAATTGGCAAAAGTAGCTCACAACCAAGTAGAGTTAAGCCGGGAACAGCTGGAATTGAAAGAAGCCTATTTCAAAAATGGGAAAGCATCTGAAGCCGAAGTCTATGAAGCCCGCGCACGCGTCGCACAAGACGAAATGTCAGCAGTACAGGCTGACAATAACTATCAGTTAGCCTTGTTAGAACTGAGCCAGCTGTTGGAACTTCCTACTCCTGACGGATTTGGAGTAGTATCTCCCCGTGTAGAGGATGATTTTACTCTGCTTTCACTTCCCGAAGATATCTATGCACAAGCTGTTCTGAACAAACCAAGTATTAAAGCAGCCCAATTTCGTCTGGAAGGTGCGGCCAAAAATATCCGTATTGCCCAAAGTTCCTGGTATCCGCAATTAAACTTCGGTGCAGGTATAGGAACAAACTACTATAATATTTCAGGAGTAGAAAATGCTTCATTCAGCAGTCAGTGGCATCAAAATTTTAATAAATACCTGCAATTCTCACTCAGCATTCCGTTGTTCAACCGTTTTGACACACGAAATAAAGTAAAGAACGCACGCATCCAGCGCACTGCTTTATCATGGAAGTTGGAAGAAAGCAAAAAGGCTCTTTTCAAAGAAATACAGCAAGCATACTATAATGCAGTAGCTGCCGAAAGCAAATACAAAAGCAGTAATACAGCTACGGATGCTTCTGAAGCTTCCTTCCGTCTGATGAGCGAAAAATATGCCAATGGTAAAGCCAACGCTACTGAATACAATGAGGCACGTACCAATTGGATGAAAGCCGTTTCGGATATGCTTCAAGCAAAATATGACTATCTGTTCCGTACCAAGATTCTGGATTTCTACAAAGGAGTTCCTCTTACTTTGGAATAAATTATTAAGATTCACCACAGATTTTCACAGTCTATTCATAATCAGATTCTGCGTTGACCTGTGGTGAATCATCATAAAAACGACCTTTACAATTCCGGAAAATTCATTGTGTTTCGGACTCTTATTTATGTCGGCTTTCGTTGTTTTTCAAATCATACTATACCGTACGCATACGCACTGCTGTTCTTTCCTTAGAATTACTTTTATTGCTTCCTCCTGAACGTTCCGAATCTTTCTCTTTCTTACCATTTCCTCTTCTCACATCCCTGCCGGATGGAGTAATACGCCTATTTTCATGACGGTCTTTATCAACCTGTGAGTTCTGTCCACGTCGTGAAGGGCGCCCATCATGCTTGTTATTCTGATCCTTCTTCGGTCTGTCCGGCCTTACCTGTGGAACAGACGGACGACGATGATCACCCGACGGCCTGTCAGGACGGATTTGAGGTCTGTTTGGACTAGCCTGAGGAGGAGTGGCTGGGCGATGATGATCCTTTTGAGGAGGACGAACAACTATATTAAAATCACGACGACGGTGCATATCATACGTCATTCTATCATGGCGGATACGATAATGGCCATCGTACACATCATGGCGGTAATGGTCACGATAATGGGTCTTATAATAACTGACATTATTGAAATGAGTACGATAATGCCCTCCGCAATAACTAGCATAGTGATGCGGTTTGCCATAGTAGAAAAAATTCACATTATTATATACCAGATAAATACGGAAATGCCATTTGTTCTCATGCGCATAAATGGGACGGTAGAAATGCTCAGTCCTCATAAAACGACGATATTGCGCACTGGAAAGTATCCAACGAAGATCATCATTACGCACATCCAGAAAATCATAGTAACGTTCCAACGCATAATCATAGCCTCTTACCACATCATCCATCAGATAACGGACATTATTGATAAAATCATAATTCACCTCATATACATCATTGTATTGCCGCGGAGTGAGTTTCAGTTCATATGCCATACGGTCGGTAAGGAAACGAGTGTTCTGTCTCATTTTGCTGATACTCATGGCCCCCATTGCGGGAATAGTTATACCTAGCATACAAATCACTATCAGTAATGTAGTCCATCTTTTCATAGCTGTTCCGTTTTTAGTTTGTTAGTTCTATGGCACAAAAATAGGGGAAATCACTTTCCCCCACAATTGATTTTCCCCATAAGTTCATAGGGCTTTTCCTATATCCGGTAGGGAAAAGCTCCACTAAGTGAGGCGTATCCCCTCAGCTTCCAAAACAACCAGGCGTTTTTTATATAAATCCCCCACCGCTTTTTTGAAAGTTTTTTTACTGACACCAAAAGCATCATAGATATCCTCAGCAGCACTTTTATCATTCAATGGAGTGAAGCCTTCATGATCTTTAATATATTGTAATAACACTTCCGAAAAATCATCCACCTTCTTTGCGCCCAACTTTTGCAGAACCAAATCGATCTTACCATCCTCACGCACCTGCTTTACATAAGCCTTCAGCCTCATACCGGTTTCTAAAGGTTGGAAAATCTCATTATCGTAAAGCAAACCACTGAACTTATTTTCCACAATAGCCTTAAATCCCAAATCTGTTTTCTGCCATATCAGGATATCCACTTCCTGTCCCAGCCGATAGTCGGGATGTTCTTTAGAAAGATAATGCTCCACTTTAGCAGATGCCATAATGCGGTAACTATCTTCGTCTATATGTGCGTGTATTATATACTTTCTCCCTTTCTGCATTTTCATCTTTTGTTCACGGAAAGGTACAAAAAGGTCTTTCATCAATCCCCAATTCAAAAACGCACCAAACTCATTAATCCATGCCACTTCCAAACAGGCAAACTCGTCCACCTGCACCAACGGCTGCAAAGTGGTAGCTATCAGCCTTTCCTCATTGTCAAGATAAAGAAAGACATTCAGCACATCGCCAGGCTTACAGCCTTCGGGTACATAACGCGTAGGCAATAAAATCTCTCCGTCATCGCCTCCATCTAAATAAACACCAAAATCTACTTCTTTTACAACCTCCAGCTGGTTGTATTTTCCCAGTTTTACGTTCATTAGCTAAATTTTTTCTCAAAGATAGGAAAAAAGCATTATCTTTACTCAGTATTAACCAAGAAAACCCCAATTAGTTATGGATAATTTTATCTTTCACAATCCTACACGCCTCATCTTTGGCAAAGGCATGATTGCCCAATTGTCCCAACAGATACCGGCCGACAAGAGAATCATGATCACTTTCGGAGGTGGCAGTGTAAAAACCAATGGAGTCTATGAACAAGTAATCCAAGCCCTTGAAGGACGTGATTACACGGAGTTTTGGGGAATAGAATCAAATCCCGATATATCTACCTTGAAAAAGGCGATAGAATCAGGCAAAGAAAAAAACATTGACTTCCTGCTGGCAGTAGGTGGCGGCTCAGTTATAGACGGCACCAAGTTGATTTCCGCTGGTATTCCCTACGACGGAGATGCCTGGGAACTGGTTAAAAAAGGCAGTGCACAAAACACGATTCCTTTAGGAACTGTGCTAACTATTCCCGCCACAGGTTCAGAAATGAATAACGGAGCTGTAATTTCATGCCGTGAAACTCATGAAAAATATCCATTTTTCTCCTCCCATCCTGTATTTTCTATCCTAGATCCGACAGTAACTTTCTCACTGCCCGACTATCAGATAGCTTGCGGACTGGCAGACACTTTTGTACACGTCATGGAACAATACATGACCAAAACAAACGAATCTTATCTAATGGACCGCTGGAGCGAAAGCATCCTTCGTACATTGGTACAAATCGCTCCGCAAATCAAAGAAAACAAACAGGATTATCACTTGATGAGTGAATTTATGATGTCCGCCACTATGGCTTTGAACGGTTTTATTGCTATGGGAGTATCCGAAGACTGGGCCACCCACATGATAGGGCATGAGCTGACCGCACTACATGGCATGACACACGGCCAGACCCTGGCAATCGTATTTCCCGGAACTCTACGGACACTCGCCGATAAAAAACGTGACAAAATACTACAATATGGCGAACGTATCTGGGGGGTTACTTCAGGAGTTCCCAGTGTACGGGTATCGCTAACCATAGAAAAAACTGAAGAATTCTTTAGAAATTTAGGACTTAAGACTCGCTTGGATGAAGCAGGAATAGGCGATGATACCATTGAAGAAATAGTACGCCGGTTCAATGAGAGAGGCGCAGCATACGGAGAGGACGGTGATGTAACGGGAGAAGTGGCACGCCGGATTCTGCAAAACTGTAAATCGAAAAAAGAAACAACTGATACAGAAGGAACGAGTATGAAAACAGTTATTCTTACTTCTTTCAAAAGTGATGTCCGAGCACACATGTTACAGGATCTTCTAAAAAATGAAGGTATAGAATCCATGTTGCAGGGAGAATATACAGCCCAAGTTTTGGCTTATATTCCGGGAATGGAAATAAAGGTTCTAGTCTTCGAAAAAGATTATGCCCGGGCATTTGAGATCCTGAAAGCCAGTTTTCCCGAGAAAGTATAAGCATAACTTTCTCCTATACCATTCAAACTTTCTCATCCATATCTTGTTATAGGGAGTATTCAAACCTAAACTAAAGATGTACATGAGAAAGTTTTTATTTTTACCTTTACTGGCACTGCTAGCTTCGTGCGGTAAAAACGAGGATTGTGACATTGTCACCCCCCAACCAGAAGATCTGGTATCTCCGGCACTATATGCCACTCTGAGCCAAAGTAGCACAGATCCTTACAATGGTCCATTAGAAGTACTACCTTGTGAAACGAATGGAAGTTTTTATATAGGCAATTATACAGCCAAGGGAAAACAAGTTCCTTTTCCAGCATATTACTTAATCACGAATGGAATAGGAAAATCCCAAAAATATCCTTTAAGGCTTCCTGTAGGTACATACAATGTGATATATTGGGGATATCCCGATTACTTTGGTACAGCAGGTGATGCCTATCTGGCAGATCCCACGCTAATTATAGGCAAAAAACTGAATACAACCAGTTTAGGACTAAGGAAAATACCGGGAGATACGGTATACTACCCGATACATAGCCTTGTATACGGAACACAAAATATAAATATAGGGAAAGATGACCTGCAAGCACATCTTAAACATGCTTCAGCAGCCTTAAGCGTCATAGTGTCTGAAACAAACGGTGATGCTTTCAGTGATGCCATTGATTCAATGTGGATATACATCAGTAATATCCATAGCAACCTGAATTATTTTTCAGCCCGGCCCGAAGGCACTTTCAAAACAATCAGCTTCGGGTTGAAACCCAGCACTAACCGTACAGAATTCAACAATAATTTTGTATCGGTGTTCCCCTCTCAGCCTAATCCTATGTTTCAAATCTTTGTACAGTTAAGTAACGGAACAATAAAGCATTACCAACAAAAACTAACTACACAACTTAATGCCGGGACAAGAACAACAGTCAACCTGAGTATGGACGGTGTACTACTGGAAGAGGGAGATACCGGAGAATTCCAGATAGACAAATGGAAAGAACAGCATGACAGTATTCACATATCATTAAACTGATCTTTGCTCTATTAAATTTTCAAAGAGATCCTGCCATCTACCATGTGAATAGTACGGTCTGTCAAACGAGCCAGATTTTCATCATGAGTAACAATAACAAAAGTTTGACCTAACTTATCACGTAAATCAAAGAACAACTGATGAAGTTCCTCTTTATTGCGAGTATCCAGACTGCCCGACGGCTCATCCGCAAGGATAACCGCCGGGTTTATTAATGCACGCGTTACCGCCACCCGTTGCTTCTCCCCTCCCGACAATTCGGCCGGTTTGTGCGAAGCACGTTCGGACAACCCCAAAAAAGCTAGCGTTTCTTTGGCTTTCCGCATAGCTTCGGAAGAAGATGTACCTGCTATCAACGCAGGCATCATCACATTCTCTAAAGCTGTAAACTCAGGAAGTAACTGGTGGAACTGGAACACAAAGCCAATCTGCCGGTTACGAAAAGCCGACAACTCTTTTTCCTTCAAACAACTCACTTCTGTACCATTCAGTAAAATAGTACCCGTATCCGCCTTATCCAGCGTTCCTATAATCTGCAATAATGTAGTTTTCCCCGCACCGCTGGGCCCCACAATACTTACCACTTCTCCTTTTTCTATCATCAAGTCAATACCTTTCAGTACCTGCAATGTCCCGAAACTCTTCGTTATTCCCTGTAATTCTACCATAATCAAATTCTTCTTATCACATACTCCGCCAGATAACAGCCAAAGACTGCCGGCATATAACTCACGGTTCCGGCAGTAGATTTCTTATTTTTCTCATCATCTACCAATATCACCGCATCCTGATCGGCCTGCTCTGTACTAAATACAACCGGAAGTTTTCGCTTCATTCCCATTTTCTGCAAACGCTTCCGCACGGCTTTGCTTAATCCGCAATGGTAAGTATCCCATAAATCGGCAAAACGAACCTGAGTAATATCCCATTTAGCACCGGCCCCCATACTACTCACAATGGGCAGACGGCGTTGAAGCACATTATATATAAGGTAACATTTAGGAGCTACCGTATCAATGGCATCCACCACAAAATCAAATTTTGCACTGTCCAGCAATTCCGGAATACGCTCATCTTTCAGATACTCCACCAATACAGTCAATTCCAAATCGGGATTAATATCACGGAAACGTTCCGCCAAAATTTCCGCTTTGGGACGTCCCACAGCAGAGTGAAGGGCCGGAAGCTGACGATTAATATTACTGGGCTGCACAATGTCTGCATCCACAATTGTCATACGGCCTACTCCTGCACGACAAATCATCTCGGCAGCATACGCTCCAACTCCACCCAAACCTACCACCAGCACATGAGCGTGACGCAGGCGTTTCATCTTATCTTTTCCTAGCAACAACTCCGTACGTTGCTGCCACTCTATATTAATTTCGTTCATCACCTTTCTTAAACCATTTGTAGAACCATTTTCCTACATTATCATATACTCGTGTTTCCGATTGCCCGCGAGGGTCAGAAAACGAAACAATCTCTTGCGGATCGTCCCCTAACTGATCCGGATACACAATCAACAAACTGTTATTGGCAAAGTACTTGCTGATTTGTGACGGCAGACGTTCAAAAGAAGTCTGATAAGAGATGGAACCTTTACGCGAAGACACAACCACAAACAGATGGTCATAATTCACCTGTCCGGTCAATAAAAGCAGATCATCCCACTCTTCCAATAAAGAAAACTCCGTAAAAGTATTCGCCTCCTGTTTTTCTGTTAGGGCACGCAAATGCTTCAATGTATCTTCTGTAGCAAAGAAATGCACGCGGCATCCCAATTGTTTACCCATACGGCAGAGCTGTGTCATCCATTTCAAGAAACCTTTTTCATATTCCGCCTTATCGGGAACCGCCACCACAATCCGGCGCAACGTATTGACAGGCATCAATAATTTAGCGATCATAATCTGGCGGTTCGTGCCCTTCAACAAGTTTTCCGTCATTGTACCAAAGAAAGAGTCCATCAAATTCGTCTTACGATGCAAACCTATTACAATATCCGTTACCGCATATTCTTTCTGCGTATGAATAATACCTTGCGCAATATTCAAATCATAACGCAACACAGTCTTTACAGACGCATCGGCAGCAGCAGCAATCATCGCCGTACGCTCCAAGTTACGCTTGCCTATGAGTTCCTTGGTTTCTGAAGTATTATTATCATTGATCACACTCAGTGCCACCAATGACTCTTTTTGTTTAGGATGCCTCATCATCAAAGCCATGCCTACCAACCCTTCTATGGTTTCAGGATTAGCTACCGGAATCAAGATGCGTTCCTGTTCCTTACCTTCGCTGCCCTCCATCAGATTTTCCTGGGTCACCATTTTGCGTGCGGCACGCTCTGTCACAACAGAACTTATAATACAAGTGAACAAAATCATGACCACCGTACCATTCAAAACATCATCATTCAACAACCGCTCTCCATTTTCCATAATAATACCGTGACCTATCAACACAGCGGCCAAAGTCGCAGCAGCCTGTGCATTGCTTAATCCGAATATCAGGCTGCCCTCCACTTTTTTCATGCCATATATCTTCTGGGTTATCCATGCAGCCAGCCACTTACTGAATGTCGCCACTACGGTCATTACAACCGCCACTTTCAGCGCTTCACCTTCCGTAAAAAGGCAACGTACATCAATAATCATTCCCACCCCAATCAAGAAATAGGGAATAAACAGCGCATTACCCACAAACTCCAGCCGGTTCATCAAAGGAGAAACATGAGGAACAAAACGATTCAATACCAGCCCGGCAAGGAAAGCTCCCAAAATACCTTCCATCCCCACCAGTTCCATCAAGCCTCCGCCCAGGAACACCATAGCCAGCACAAATATAAATTGCATCACCGCATCCTCATATGTACGGAAAAACCACCGGCTGATGCGAGGCATTAAAAATATGATAAGTCCGAACAGCAAAACCACCTTGGCAACCAACAGCACCCAAAACAGTCCGCCTACGTCCTCACCTTTATACATACCACCAATAACAGCCAGCACCATCAAAGCCAGCACCACAGTCACCGCCGTACCACCAATAGTGATACTGACCGTCCGTTGCCGCGACAAGCCATACCGGCTGATAATAGGATAAGCAATCAAGGTGTGACTGGCATACATACTGGCCAGCAGCACAGAAGTCAGGAATCCATAGTTCAGCATACTCATGCTACTCCATATGCCCAGCCCCATCGGGATGAGGAAAGTAAACATACCAAAGACCAATCCTTTTGTCCTGTTTTTCTTGAAATCGTCCATATCCATCTCAAGACCGGCCAAAAACATAATGTAGTAAAGTCCGACCTTTCCAAACAATTCAAAACTGCTGTCACGTTCCAGAATGTTAAAGCCATACTTGCCTACCACTACCCCGGCAAGTATCATACCAATAATATGCGGAATGCGTAAACGCCCCAAAATCATAGGGGCAAACAGAATGATAATGAGTACCAGGAAGAATATCCAGGTAGGATCTGTGACCGGAAAATGTATGTTAAGGTCGAATAGTTCCATCTTTTTTTAAGTTTTATACCATAATATCGACAAAATTACGAAAAAACTTTCTTTTTTACTGATTTATATTCTAAAATGTTCTAATTTTGCACGCAGAACGTACTTACATGCTGAGAGATAGTTCTAAAGTATTACTAAATTTTATCTTATAAAACAAAAAACAAAATGAAAGTAGCAATTGTTGGTGCGAGCGGAGCTGTAGGACAAGAGTTCCTGCGTGTGCTCGATGAAAGGAACTTCCCGTTGGATGAGTTAGTGTTATTCGGTTCTTCACGCAGTGCAGGACGAAAATACACATTCCGCGGTAAACAGATTGAAGTGAAACTCCTTCAGCACAACGATGACTTTAAAGGTGTAGATATCGCTTTCACATCAGCCGGCGCAGGTACCACAAAAGAGTTTTGTGAAACCATTACCAAACATGGTGCCGTACTGATTGACAACTCCAGCGCTTACCGTATGGATGCCGACGTGCCTTTGGTAGTGCCCGAAGTGAATCCGGAAGATGCTTTGAATCGTCCCCGTAACGTGATAGCTAACCCCAACTGTACAACTATCCAGATGGTAGTTGCGCTGAAAGCCATCGAAAATCTTTCACACATAAAACGTGTGCATGTGGCTACTTATCAAGCTGCCAGCGGTGCAGGTGCAGCAGCTATGGATGAATTGTATGAACAATATCGTCAGGTATTGGCTAACGAGCCCGTGACCGTAGAGAAATTCGCTTACCAGTTGGCATTCAACCTGATTCCCCAGATTGATGTATTTACCGACAATGGATATACCAAAGAAGAAATGAAGATGTTCAACGAAACACGCAAGATTATGCACTCCGACATTCAGGTTAGCGCCATGTGTGTACGTGTTCCCGCCCTCCGTTCTCACTCGGAAAGTATCTGGGTAGAAACTGAACGCCCCATTTCTCCTGAAGAAGCCCGTGAAGCCTTTGCCAAAGGGGAAGGCCTGGTACTGATGGACAATCCCGAAAAGAAAGAATATCCGATGCCTTTGTTCCTGGCAGGTAAAGATCCGGTTTACGTAGGTCGTATCCGCAAAGATCTGGCAAACGAAAACGGACTGACTTTCTGGATTGTAGGCGATCAGATTAAGAAAGGTGCGGCATTGAACGCTGTTCAGATTGCCGAATACTTGATCAAAGTAGGAAACGTGAAATAATTTATTAAATAATTTGTCATAATCTTTATCTTTGCGTCAATCATTGGTTTAATGAATTGACCAAGATAAAGATTATATTGTTTCTTACAGTTATTCGCCCGTCAAACTATCCCACAACATTATGCTGAAAGGAAAAACACTTCGGCGGATACCGAAAAAACGAAGTGTTTTATTTATATCCCCGATAAAACAATCTTCTTGTTTCCGTCAAGAGTTCTTCTTAATATAATATAATTAAGCCGTTTTACCCCAACCTTTAAACCATTCCTTACAGACAATGGAACGCGTAGCAAGCGGATAAAAGAACCATTAACCATACCAAGGAAAACGCCATACTTCCCAAAAACATTTCAGCAAATCCCCAAACAATTCACCTGACAGGCCCCCGTCTCGTCCAACCGACATGAATCAAAACACCATAAAAAAAAGAGCATTGCAACAAACTGCAATACTCTCTTCTTTCCAATATTCTATGATAGCTATTTTTTAGCATCCAAGGTATCATCAATGCTTTTTCCCGTACCCTTCAACGGGAATATATCAACCAAATTCACATCAAATATCAACGTTGAATATCCGGGAATACCTTCTGTACCATCTTTTCCGTAAGCCAATGGATAAGGAATATAAAGCTTCCATTGGTCACCGGCTTTCATACCACCAAATCCTTTCATCAAGGCCGTACTCCACCCTGCTATCACCGCACCTACCAGAAATTTTCTAGGAGTGGCAGTTTCCGGATCAAGCTCACCCTGATAACTTTGGTCAAAAACCGTACCGTTAATCAATTGACCACGATAATTCACCGCTACCGTATCCGTAGCAATAGGACTCTCAGTACCATCTCCCACTTTCTGAATCTTACAGTAAACATTATCAATGATCTTTCCTGTTTCATTCAATCCCAAAGATGGAAGTTTATAGGAACGGATGATTTTCCATTGCCCTTCTCCATTGCCTCGATTGGCTTCCGCCACTGTAGCAATGGAGAAAATATA
>ERZ779932.967-NODE-967-length-12887-cov-2.577151_pt1 | contig 12887 bp, 8 predicted proteins | sample MGYA00511064_ERZ779932 | MGnify/ENA primary metagenome ERZ779932 (study PRJEB29588, sample SAMEA1966821) | human gut metagenome | biome: human gut; feature: human-associated habitat; material: faeces | place: Denmark | collected 2008/2010 ...
AGCGATTTACATCAAAATTACATCATTTGATGCAGAAATCGGTGTAAGTAAGAAAAAATTGTATGATTAGTACGATGAATGGGCAATTCCAATTGGAATTGCCCATTTTTGAAAAGAGGAAAAATATGAATATTAAGGTATATCTTGGTGCAAACGAAGGTAATAATCCCTCTGCAATTTCTTTACTTCCGTGATACAAAATCAAAACTTTTCTCCTTCATCCTATACTTCCTCGGTGTCACTCCATACTTCTGTTTAAACGCCTTGATAAAATGGCTGCAGTCACAAAATCCAGTCTCCTGGCTGATATAAGTTAGGTCAAAATCTGTGAATTGCAATAAGTCCTCCGCTTTTTGCAGTCTTACCGTGAGAATCATCTCCTTGCAGGTCTGTCCATAGTACTCCTTGAATATTGCGGCAAAATACGAATAACTCATATGAAATTTTTCTGCCAGCTCCGCCACCGAGAGATCTTCCTGGTAGTGCTGTGAAATGTACTCAGATACCTCTGTAAATTTTTCGCTTAATACAGTTTCCTTTTTCCTTTTTTTTATCTGAAAGCCTTCCTGCTTCCAGACACGAAGAATTTCTGCCATAAGAAGACAATAATTCGAATGCATAATAATGTCATAACCAAATTGCTTTTCTTCTAACGTCTTCACTGATCCCTGAATCAGCTGCTTCATTTTTTCCTGATTAAATTTCTCTTTCGAAAAATAAACCGATAGCTTCTGCTCCACTGCGGCCATGGCGATCAGACTCGAAATCGATGGAAGTGCCGAACCGGATATATTCAGATGTGCAGGATCGAATTTCAGGACATAGTAACGGATTGGAAGCTGTCCTGTTGAATAAATTGCATGAGCCATCTGTGGATAAAATACGATCAGATCTCCCGGTTCCAATACATAATTCTCTTCTCCTGCCTCTACATACGCCTTTCCCTCCACCATGTAAAGAATCTCCACAAAATAATGCCAATGTGGAAGAATTGGGAACATCTCAGATGTCTGTGCATCAAATAAAAAGGCTTCATATGGTTTGTTTAATTTGTCTAAACATTCAAAATAAGGTTTCACAGATTATCTCCATCATAGATTTTTACAATTTTGTAATAGATTCATTATATCATATCTTTTTTCTACATGATATACTTCCAGCAGAAAATAGAACTATATAATTCGAAAGACAGGAGGTTTTTACCAAAATGAAAATTCAAAATCAACTTGGATATATTAAAGGAATTACATTTGCCCCATTTCACAAACGTGGTTCTCTTTCTACACAGACTGCCCGTGACAGTTTTGATTATATGATAGAACACACTGCTGCTGATTTCGTAATCCTTGCTCCTGTAGGGCTACAGGACCACGCACACTCAGAAGAGATCTGTTACACTTCCAGTGCCACATTCTCAGATGAAGAATTAATCAATATGATCCGCTATGCAAAAAGCAAGCGCATCCGTGTTGCCTTGAAACCTACCGTTAATTGTAAAAATGGTGTCTGGCGTGCTTACATCAGTTTCTTTGAAAAAGATGTTCCATGTGAACCGAAATGGGAAAACTGGTTTGCCTCTTACACAGAATTCCAGACACACTATGCCAAAATTGCAGAAGCCGAACAATGTGATCTTTTTATTGCAGGATGTGAGATGGTAATGACGGAACACCGCAGTGAAGAATGGAGAAACGTAATCGCTGCGATCCGAAACTATTACCACGGACCTGTTTCCTATAATACCGATAAATATCAGGAAGAAAATGTAACCTGGTGGGACTGTGTCGACATGATTTCTTCCAGCGGATATTATCCGATTGATCAGTGGGAACAGGAACTTGACCGTATTGAAAAAGTCGTTCAGAAATTCAAGAAACCATTTTTCTTCGCCGAAGCAGGATGCATGTCCAGAAAAGGATCCTCACTGGTGCCTAACAACTGGGCAATTCAGGGAGATTTACGTCTGGAGGAACAGCCAGACTGGTATCGTGCTATGTTTGAGGCCTGTGCAAAGCGCTCATGGGTCAATGGTTTTGCCATGTGGGAATGGGCTCCGGTTCTTCCGTCCAGAAGTATTGCATCAAGAGATACCAGCTACGAAATCTGCAACAAACCGATACAGGAGGTTATTAAAGACTACTATGGGAGAGACACAAGAAAATAACATACAACAAACTTCAGAACAGGATCTCTGGCAGGAAGAAGCTGCCATGATGCACATCTTCAGCCGGAACAGAAAAAATAACCTGCGCACGCTTCTTTCTCTTTTCAAGGGACACTATGGCGCGCTGGTTGGTTCCATTTTCTTTTTCATTATCAAGCATTCCCCAACCTGGGTTCTTCCAATCGTCACAGCTAATATTATCAATGCAGTGACAGACCACAACGGGAATATTACCAAAATTCTGATTCTGAATACCATCCTTATGATTGCATTTCTGGTACAGAACATACCAACCAACTACATCCATACCTGGCTCTATGCTAAAACGGTACGAACAGTAGAGAAAGAACTGCGAGAAGCCCTAGTCTGCAAGCTTCAGCAATTGTCGATTACCTATCACAAGGAAATGCAGTCCGGAAGGCTTCAGTCGAAGATCATGCGAGATGTAGAACAGATACAAAATCTTGCATCTCAGATTTTTATCTCTCTTTTGACTATCATTCTGAACATTGGTGTATCCTTCGGAGTGGTCATCTTCAAAAGTCGGATCGTATTTCTTTTCTTCCTCTGCACGATACCGGTTTCTGTTTTGATCATTGTTGGTTTTAAAGGAAAAATCAAAAACCATAACCGTGCTTTCCGTAAAGAAATGGAAGAAACTTCTGCAAAAGTAATGGAAATGGTTGAAATGATTCCTGTAACTAAAGCTCACGCTCTGGAAGATCAGGAAGCCCGTAAAATGAGTGAACAGCTTCGTAAAGTTGCTGAAAAAGGGCTTCAGCTTGATATGATTCAGACATACTTTTCTTCAATCAGCTGGGTTGCATTTCAGATCTTTCAGGTATTCTGTCTTGCATTTACAGCCTACATTGCATGGAAAGGAATCATCGGTGTCGGAGATATCACCTTATACCAGACTTATTTTTCCAGCATCGTCGCTCAGATTGCAAGTATTGTGACTTTGCTGCCAATCATTGCGAAAGGCCTGGAATCCGTTGAATCGATTGGTGATGTGCTTTGTGCAAATGATATTGAGGACAACTGTAGGAAGAAAAAAGTAGTTGATCTGAAAGGTGAGATTACATTTCAGGATGTATCTTTTACTTATAAAGGCAATGAAAAACCGGTATTAAGTCATCTGAACTTCAAGATTCAGCCGGGGGAAACAGTTGCCTTTGCCGGTGGTTCCGGCTCTGGAAAAACAACAATCCTCAATCTTGCCATCGGTTTCCTGAAAGCTGACAGCGGACAGGTATTGGTTGATGGAAATGACCTGATGGAACTGGATCTGCACAGCTACCGAAAGCAGATTGCCGTCGTTCCACAACAGTCCATTCTCTTCACCGGAACTCTCCGCGAGAATATCACCTATGGATCTGAATCTATCTCCGAGGAACAGTTATGGAATGTCATACGTGCAGCCAACCTGGAAGAAGTTGTCCAGAAACTGCCTGATGGTCTGGACACGATGATCACAGAACATGGGGAAAATCTTTCCGGCGGACAACGGCAGCGCATCTCCATTGCCCGTGCATTTTTACGGAATCCGAAGATCCTGATTCTGGATGAGGCAACTTCTGCGCTTGACAGCATCTCTGAAAAGAAGATTCAGGATTCAATCCAGAAACTTGTGAAAGGACGTACCACACTGATCGTAGCCCACCGTCTGTCTACCATTCGCAATGCTGACCGGATTGCTGTGATTGAAAAAGGAAATGTTCTGGAATGTGGCTCTTACGAAGAATTGCTAGAGAAAAAAGGCGCATTTTATCGGATGGAGAAAATGTAAAAAATCATTAGGATATTTGAGTCCTATAGAGTACAGACATAGACTTGGATTGGTCACTTATATAGTCCAAGAAAATGTCTGCACCCTCCACTCATCACATATATGGAGTTAGCAATCGCAGTTTTCACTTCTTCTTCTTTTTTGCACCAAAACAGTTAGAAACGATTACGCCTATGCCGGAGGAAAGTCCCATACATAATGAGAAAAATAAGAAACTTATCATGCCTACAGAACCAGCACCTCCATAATAGTAGTTATTCCTATTATAGATGGGCTTTAGTTTTATATTTCCGACTTTCTGGTTTTCCGATATTCCCTCGGAGAAAATCCCTTCAGCTTATGAAATAATCGGCTGAAATAGAGCTGGTTATCGTAGCCTACAATCTTAGATATTTCATTGATGGAATAGTTGGTTGTCTCAAGCAAGACCTGTGCGTTGTTGACACGGAGCGCAACAATAAACTGCATAGGAGTAGAACCCGTGAACTTCTTGAAGCTTCGTATGAACCAACTGACGCTCATCCCCTTGGATGTCGCATACTCTTCTATATTGATATCACGGTTATAATTTTCGTTAAAATATGTCATGGCGGTATCCATCTCGTGGTCGAGATATTCATTTTTTAAAACTTGCTCTCTGGTAAGCTCACGTTGGAATATGATCAGAAGATGACGGAGCAATAATGTGAGCATTTCTTCGTAGTTATCCTGACAACGTTGTAATTCTATAATAATTCTCTTAAATACACGCTCATATTCCATGGATGTACCAACCGGGAATATTCTCTCGTTATCTGGGAAACCATATTTTCTTAGGATATTTTTTACATCACTTCCAGTAAAATGAATCCAGTAGACTTCTGTCTTATCTTCCCCATAGTATTCATATTTCTGAAGCTCTTTTGGACGGAATATGACAATGTTACCAGCGGGAACAATTGTTTCGTTATCAACAGTATCAAAATGAAAATGTCCGCATCCGGCTGCAATATATATAATCTGAAAATCAACACGTCCTCTTGGGCGATAGGTTGGCATCTTTGGGTGCTCAGACAAACGATAGATTCCGCAGCTACCGACAATCAGTGGTCGGCTTTTATCCTTAAAATCCATATGTGAATGTTTCAAATAACCGGTGTTCATGTACATAGGGCAGCACTCCTTTCACTCGATACAATAATCACGATTTCTTCGTTCTTCGAACTCTCGAAATCGTGCCAGCCATGCGCACTCCGGACTATCGTCCTGCGTGCTTATGACTGTTTACCCATCAAATAGAAAAGTGTCCGATGCTGCAAGCAGTTCGTCCACTTTTCTGCTTGATGGGATTATTGTATCATTTTGTGCATATTTTGTCCATTCTAGTTTATAGACATAAGAAATGGATTAAGGTAATATAAATCTAACAAAAGCGAGAAGGAAAAAAAAGCAGACAGTAAGGAAAAAACTGTTAGCAGGGGTACAAACAACAAAAAAGTGTATAAACTGTATGAATGAAGGAGGATTATTTATGATCGTGCCACGTTACTATGAGGACTTAAGTGTATTACATGACAATACGATGCCAGCGAGAGCTTATTACATGCCGGCTTCCAAGCGGATGGATGACCTGGTAGAGCACAGAGAGCTGTCAGACAGAATGCAGCTATTGAATGGTACATGGAAGTTTCAGTATTTTGACAGCATCTATGATATGAAGGATGCCTTTTATGAGGATGGTTATTCGGTTGAGGGCTTTGACGAGATCAAAGTTCCGAGTGTATGGCAGATGGCAGGTTATGATACACACCAATACACAAATATCCGTTATCCATTTCCGTTTGATCCGCCATATGTGCCACAGGATATTCCATGTGGAGCTTATGTGCATACCTTTGACTATGCAAAAGATGCTGCAGCACCAAAGGCATATCTTAACTTTGAAGGTGTGGATAGCTGCTTTTATGTATGGTTAAACGGCACCTATGTAGGCTACAGTCAAGTGAGCCACATGACCAGTGAGTTTGATGTGACAGACGTATTGCGGGAAGGAGAGAACCGGATTTCCGTGCTTGTGATGAAGTGGTGCGACGGTTCGTACCTTGAAGATCAGGACAAGTTCCGTATGAGCGGAATCTTCCGTGATGTATATCTCTTAAAACGTCCGGAAAAGGGAATCCGTGATTATCGCATTACAACACAATTAGATTCAGACATTGCAAGGATAAATCTTACAGCAGCATTTTACGAGCCGACAGAGGTTCGGGTAAAGCTCGAGGATAAGAATGGAGCAGTTGTTTCCGAGGGTGTTATTTCCGAGAGTGGAGAAGCGACTTTTGAGATTGTAGATTATACACTCTGGAATACAGAGAATCCGTATCTGTATACGATTATTCTGGAGACGGAGCAGGAGGTAATCGTAGACCATATAGCACTCCGCAAGATCGAGATCAAGAATCAGGTAATCTACTTAAATGGACAGAAGATTAAATTCCGTGGTGTGAACCGCCATGACTCCGATCCGGTCACCGGATTTACAATTAGCATGGAGCAGATCAAGACAGACCTTACCCTGATGAAGCAGCACAACTTCAATGCCATTCGTTCCAGCCATTATCCAAATGCACCATTTTTCTATGAAATGTGCGACCGCTATGGATTTATGGTGATTGACGAGGCAGATATCGAAGCACACGGACCATTTATGCTGTATCGAAAAGAGGATACGGATTACAACCGCTTTAAGCGTTGGAATGAGAAGATAGCAGATGATCCGGTATGGGAAGCTGCGATTGTTGACCGTGTGAAGCTGATGGTGGAGCGTGACAAGAACCGGTTTTGTATCGTGATGTGGTCTATGGGAAATGAAAGCGCTTATGGCTGCAACTTTGAGAAGGCACTGGCATGGACAAAGAAGTTCGATTCGGAGCGGATCACGCAGTATGAGAGTGCCAGATACCGCAATTACGATGTAACCTATGATTACGAGAATCTGGACTTATACAGCCGTATGTATCCGGCACTTACTGAGATAGAGGAATATTTGGAAAAGGATGGCAGCAAACCATTCCTTCTGGTGGAATACTGCCACAGTATGGGAAATGGTCCCGGAGATTTTGAAGATTATTTCCAGATGATACAGGCAGAGGATAAGATGTGCGGCGGGTTGGTGTTGGGGGGGGTGGATCATGCAATCGCCCATGGTGTAGCCGAAAACGGCAAGACGATCTATGCCTATGGCGGCGATCATGGCGAAGTAATCCATGACAGCAACTTCTGTATGGATGGTCTGGTATATCCGGACAGAAGGATACACACCGGACTTTTGGAGTACAAGAATGTATACCGACCGGCAAGAGTAGTATCGTATGATGCAGCAAGCGGTGAGCTGGTGCTTCACAACTATATGGATTTCGATGATTTGAAGGATTATGTTGAGATTACTTACGAGCTGTCACAGGATGGACTTGTGATCGGAAAGGGGAAGCTTTCTGAAGTATCCGTATTACCGCATTGTGATGGAAGCACGACCTTAAAGCTTTCAATTCCGGAGAATGGAAAGGTATATCTGAAGCTGTTCTATAAGCTGAAGAAGGACATTCCGCTTCTTTCCAAGGCGTATGTCTTAGGCTTTGACGAGATAGATGTAAGCAGTAAGGGTGCAAAGAATCAGCAGGCAGTAGGCTGGCTTACAAAGGAAGTGCCTGATACGGGTATTCAGGTACAGGAAAATGATACAGAGATCATCATAAAGGGACGGGATTTCTCCTATACGGTCAACAAGCGGACAGCACTTTTTGACAGCCTGACATTTGCAGGCAGAGAATATATGAATCATCCGATGGAACTGAACATCTGGAGAGCACCGACGGATAACGATATGTATATCAAGGCAGAGTGGAAGAAAGCCCACTACAACGAAGCCTATACAAGAGCATACAAGTCAGAGGTGATTCAGGGAAAGCACGGAGTAACTGTGACAAGTCAGGCTTCGGTCGTGGCAGCAACCGTGCAGAAAATTATGGATGTGACAATCACTTGGACGATTGACGCAGCCGGAAGAATTGGAGCGGATATCGCAGTGAAAAAGGATGAGGAGTTCCCGGATCTACCAAGATTTGGTGTGCGGATGTTCTTAGATAAGAAGCTTACAGATGCAGGGTTCTTCGGTATGGGACCGCAGGAAAGCTACCGGGACAAGCATAGAGCAGCAAGCCACGGATTGTATCGTCTGAAGGTTTCCGATATGCATGAGGACTATATCCGCCCACAGGAAAACGGAAGTCACTACGACTGCGATTATGTGGAGCTTGGCAACAGCCAGTACGGTATCACTGCCGTTGCAGAGGAAGATACATTTTCATTCAATGCGTCCTTCTATACACAGGAGGAGCTGGAAGAAAAGGCACATAACTATGAATTGATAGAATCGGACAGTACGGTATTCTGTCTTGATTATGCACAGAATGGAATAGGCTCTAACAGCTGCGGACCAGACGTGTTAGAAGCATACAGATTTGATGATAGATTATTCCGGTTCCGGTTTACACTGGTTCCGTATGTGAAAGGATAATGATATAACTCGTTTCCCGAATATCGACGTATAAGTCCGGACATACGGGGATATTCGGGATACAAGAGAACAAAAGTAAAAGCATTTAGAATAATATAGGCATCAGACTGTTTGACACATGAAATTCTAAACATGATTAAGATGAGGAGTGATTCTATGGAAGAAAAAAAGTATTTAAAATGGTATAACAAAGTTGGATACGGATCCGGCGATATAGCAGGAAATGTAGTATATGCATTTTTAACGTCCTTTGTGATGATTTATCTGACGGATTCAGTCGGACTTGCAGCAGGTATAGTAGGTACGTTGATCGCAGTTTCCAAACTGTTTGACGGATTTACAGACATTTTCTTTGGCTCGATGATTGACAAGACACACAGCAAGATGGGTAAGGCGAAACCGTGGATGCTTTACGGCTACATTGGATGTGCGATTACACTGGTATGTTGTTTTGCGGTTCCTACAAGCTGGGGAAATACAGCAAAATATGCATGGTTCTTTATTGCATATACATTGTTAAATGGTGTGTTCTATACAGCAAATAATATTGCGTATTCTGCACTTACTTCTTTGATTACGAAGAACAGTAAAGAGCGTGTGCAGATGGGATCTTATCGTTTCATCTTCGCATTTTCTACAAGCCTTTTGATCCAGTCTGTAACCGTAAAATTTGTTGATTACTGCGGTGGAGATGCAGCAGCATGGAGAACGGTAGCAATCATCTATGCAATTATCGGTCTGATTGTAAATACAATCTCAGCGCTCTCCGTAAAAGAGCTTCCGGAGGAGGAGCTTAACGATGGAGAAGTAAAAGGAGATGAAGAAAAGTATGGACTGGTTCAGGCATTTAAGCTTCTTGTAAAGAACAAGTATTATATGATGATCTGTGGAACATATATTTTACAGCAGCTTTATAGTGCCATGATCGGTGCTGGTATCTACTACATGACATGGGTATTGAAGGACAAGAATCTTTTTGGTCAGTTCGCCTGGGCGGTGAATATCCCGCTTATTATAGCTCTTATCTTTACTCCGACACTCGTTGGCAAGTGGAATGGTATGTACAAGCTGAATCTCAGAGGATATATCATTGCCGTTATTGGTAGAGCGTTGGTTGTTGTAGCAGGATATATGGGAAGTATTCCTCTTATGCTGGCATTTACAGCCCTTGCAGCACTTGGACAGGGCCCATGGCAGGGAGATATGAACGCAGTGATTGCTTCTTGTTCAGAGTATACTTATCTGACACAGGGAAAGAGAATTGACGGAACTATGTATTCTTGTACATCACTGGGTGTAAAGATTGGTGGAGGAATCGGAACTGCAGTATGTGGCTGGTTATTAGAGCTTAGTGGTTATGTCGGAACAAATGCAACACAGCCGCAGTCAGCACTTGATATGATGCAGTTTATGTATTTATGGTTGCCATTGATCCTTGATGTGTTAATTATGATTGTTCTTTCCAGAATGAACGTGGAAGCTGTAAATGAAAAATTGAAAGCTGAAAAGGGAATTAAGTCTGATGAAGTAACAGACGCAACAGAGTATTAAGGTTTATATGTAATGAAAAGCATTGTCTAATTGAACATTCGAGAAAGGCAATGCTTTTTGTGCAAGCTAGGTATTCAGTTTTCACAAAGTAGTCCTTTTAGTATTTTATGCATGATATACATGTTCAAAGTAATCAGCGTAGAATACTAAAAGGTTGTTCATATAATTCTTAAACTTGTTCATAATGCGTACCTCCTTTCCTTATTTACAAGCTGATTATAGAATAAATACAATGTGATTGCTTGCCAAATCGAAAGAAAAAGTAGACAAATCTTGCAAAGGGGGCGTAACCAATGCATTTATCATTTGTTGATACAAAAGAAGAAATATTAGCTTTAAAAAGAAAATCGAAGCACGTTGCTCCGCATTTACATAATGCATTGGAGATCGTATGTGTGACAAATGGAACACTGGAGCTGGGAGTTGGACAAGAGTTATACCACATGGAAAAGGGAGATATTGGTTTTGTATTTCCTGATATTATCCATCATTATCAGGTTTTCTCTTCGGGAGTGAATAAGGCGGTTTACATTATTTCTCCACCATTTGCGATTGGGAAATATGCTGATATTATACAGACGATGGCACCGGATTACCCAATCATAAAGGCAGAAATGGTGGAGCCGGAAGTATACCGGGCAATTAATGCCATCTTAGATACAGACCACATGGATATAGCAGTTATACAGGCATACCTGCAGATTTTGATTGCAAGATGCATTGGAAAGCTGAAACTGGTCGAGAAAGGAGATGTGGGAAGTAAAGATCTTGTCTATCAGGCAGTATCGTACGTGTCTGGTAATTTTAGAAAGAATTTCTCGTTAGATGATATGGCAAGAGATTTGGGAGTGAGCAAGTATGTTTTATCACGAACATTCTCCAAAACATTCCATCGTAATTTCAATCAATATCTGAATGATGCAAGACTAAATTATGCTTGCCATCGCTTGGAAAATACCAGTGATGCCATTACAAATATATGCTATGATAGCGGATTTGAAAGTCAGAGAACATTCAATCGGGTATTTAAGGAACGATACAAAGTTACACCGAGCGAATACAGAAATATAAGCCGTACAGATATAATATCGTGACTATCAAACATAGAGGCAGAGAATGGAAAAGTTGTGGCTGTGATTGGATATAGGCAGTAAATGTGGCAATTCTACCTTTGAGAGGTGTACTTTTTTGCTGTGATAAGATAAGATTGTCATGATGAAAGGAGGAATGACCTATGGATATTGCTAAGATTGGAAGATATATCGCAGAAAAAAGAAAAAGAGCTAGGCTGACACAGAGACAGCTTGCAGATAAGCTCGGGAAGAGTGATAAGTCTGTTTCAAAATGGGAACGTGGAATTTGCCTTCCAGACGTTTCTGTATATATGGAACTGTGTGAAATATTGGAAATCAGCGTCAATGAATTTTTAGCCGGTGAAGATATCAGCGAAGATAGTGTAAGAGAAAAGTCTGATGAAACGCTATTGCAGGTGTCAAAGGAAGGAAAGAATAAACAGAAATTTCTGCGACGAATCATTGTAGCACTTTGTATTATTCTGACAGGATTTATCACTGTAATCGCTGTTATAGCGTGTAAGAAGATGAGACAACCCCGAAATTTCATAGAAGAAGTATCGCCGGATAGTGCGGAAATGAAAACTGCGGAACTGATGTCTGGAGCAGATGGGGTAATGATGTTTCGGTATAAGACAAAGGATAACTATAAATGCCTTTTTGTTTACTTGTCTGAATATCAATCCGGAAAAAGAGTATCGCATGAGAAAATTGCAGAAATATCTTTTAATGGTACGGAATCTACCGAAACTGGAATGATAGTGGTTGTTCCTAATTTTGAAAAATTTTCTGCAAGTCTAATTGTGGCAGATAACTATACGAAATACACAACAGAAAATCCAATTTTAAATGATGTTGAAGATCGGAAATATTATGGAAGATCGGCGACAAGCATAAACCATATATGTCCGATAGATTTTGGAACAGAGCAGGGGTTAGCGGCTTTGGTTTATGGTAAAAATGGATTAAGTATGTTACCGATACAGGATATTTCCGGAGATTATCTAAATACAGAGAATGATTATATGTATTATTACTCCGTAGAGTTTACGAAATGAGAATATGGATGATCTTCCTATAAAATCTTTACTGATAAGCATGAGGACTAAATATCCTCATGCTTTTTCCCTAGATAGGTGTCAATTTCCTTCTGGTAGTGTTGCAACTCCTTCAGGTCACGCTCATTTTGCCGCTGTTGTTCTTCAAGGTTATGCATGTTCTGTTTAGCCTGTTCCAGTAGTTTTTGTAGGATTTGGATGTTGGAATTCTCGGTATACCGGATGCCGTACCTGTCGTGCAGGTTCTTTTGTATCTCCTGCATGCGTCTGGCGTTCTGCACATTTTACCATTTCTGAAAGCCAACGGTATCCCGTGATACATCACCAGAGAAGTCACACATGGACGAGATTTTCAATCGACTTTTATCCAGTTTTTTTCACCGGGCGACATGGCATCATAAGCAGCTTTTCGCTTTTCTTTTCGTTCTTCCGCTTTTTTCTTTTGTGTTTTCAGATAGTCCTGTCGTCTCGAAATTCTCTTTTTTATGTTGTCATCGGTATAGAATGAACCGAGAGAGTAGCCACGATGAAAACGTTGTTCAACCGAAAATCGGTATTTTGTAACCGTTCCGTATTTCTTTGAGTTTCCGGTTTCAATTATAATATTCTGTGCTTTTAGTCGATTGATATAATCCTCAAATGAAACAGCTTCCATAAGAAGCTCCTTCAGTTCACACTGGATGACGGCACAGGCACAGAC
>ERZ779932.978-NODE-978-length-12791-cov-3.096969_pt1 | contig 12791 bp, 14 predicted proteins | sample MGYA00511064_ERZ779932 | MGnify/ENA primary metagenome ERZ779932 (study PRJEB29588, sample SAMEA1966821) | human gut metagenome | biome: human gut; feature: human-associated habitat; material: faeces | place: Denmark | collected 2008/2010 ...
ACCGATGAGTTTTCTAGAGATAAATAATGCGTGACACAGTTTATTTTACACTACCCCCAACACAAATAGAAGAGTTACATACACTACAAATGTAATCATTACTCGTCTTCTTTCTTCTTTCAGTTATTTCTTTTTCTGTCTCTTCTCGAAACAAAGAATCATTACTAAATTGCTCTGAAATAACGTTCTTCAATTCTTCTGATGATAACCTGCAATTTGTGTTTTTCTTATTATGATTATATTGTGCAAAAATGGAATAGTCAATACCTATTGATATATTCTGTTCTGTAGCCCATTCTTTAACTTCTTGATATGAGTTGACATTATTTTTGAGTATCGGGCAATTTATTTGAATAGGAATATCATTCTCTATTAGTTTAATAACCGAAGCGACAGTCTTATTTAAACTTCCCTTCTGACGGGTTATAGCATCGTGGATATTCGCTTGCATTGAATAAATAGAAGTCTGAACACACAACAGTGGATTCAATTTCATCTCATCAATCATCTCATCATTAAGTAAAGTGAGATTAGAGAGAATATTAACGGACATATCGGCTTCCCTACATTTTCTCATAAAATCAATAAAATGAGGATTGAGCATAGGTTCTCCGCCACTTATAGTAATGTGCAGCAACTTTAATTCCACAGCCTGACTGAGAATCAAATCAAACAAGTGTTCATCCATCAAATCCTGCTTAAATTCGTGTGGAATATAACAGTGGAGACATCGTTCATTACATTCGCTAGCAATTTCAATATGAATACTTGTAGGGAATGATCGTTCTCCATAATGCTTTGATAAATACTCTTGGGTATTAATAATACTTGAATCTTCCTCTCCGGTTCTTTGGCTGTCATTTCTTATGATCGAGCTGCAGTTTAAACATTCCTCAAAAGATTCTCCACTAAGGATAAAACCTTTTGAACACAAAAGGTCTAAAAATTCAATTACATCAGACCTCAGTCCTGCTTCCTGTTCAAAAAGTTTATTAACTCTATTCATTATCTCATCAATCGAAAGAGGCGTCTTCTTTAAACAAGAGATAATATCAGCCCCCGTCTCAGAAATAATTTCATCTCCAAGAGTAAAGCCTTGTCCCGATAGATTATAACCAAAATTCCTATTATCTGTTATGTAACCGAAATCTCCAAAATGACGAAAAAGGACTTGTTGATTTATTCTATAATGCTTCATAAACAATAAAATTTAATATCTCAGATGACAGAACATCATCTGAGATAAAATTTAGCGATTCCCTCCTGGCCCTGGAGGATTGCAAGGTCTGCCACACGGTCTGCTATTTGGACGGCAATCCGCCATTTGCGCAGAACCTTGAGCTACCAATTGAGGCTTTTGAAATTTCTTCATAAGCTAATCATTTTTATGCCCAAAGGCGATTAATACTATGTCTTTAAAAGACGTTAACTATAGGTTTCCTGACATTTATAATTATGGCAGGAAAGTCATTAATTTGAAAAACAAAGTATATACCATTAAACAAATCTAAGTCAATTTATCCCGTAGTTTTCACCTTGGCAGGAAGGAACTGCCAATATGACAGTACAACTAAATATAAAATAGTTTAATAGGCAGTCCATTTAAATCAAAAAACGGCATTTGCTAATTATAGTATGTTGATAACTATAGTTAGCGTCAATAAATTTGCAATTAGTTAATAAAGTACAACTTATAGCAATTAATTAATGACCAAAGAACCTATTCTGCTTCTATTTGGAAAGAATGTGCAGAAACATCGAATAAGTCAAGGACTATCTCAAGAAAAACTTGCAGAGTTAGCTGGCGTACATCGCACTTATATAGGAATGATTGAACGCGCAGAGAAAAATATCACGCTTTGCAACATTGAGAAAATTGCTAAAGCCCTGAATATTGAAATTAAAGAGTTACTAGAAAAATAAAGACGAACAATGTACAACGAAAATTATTACAAAAATGGCAAAATGCTTCAACTAAGACCATATACAGAAGCTATACATACGTTCAAAACTGGAGATGGAACTATCATTGCCATCTTTCAAGGAAACAGAGGAGATAATCCAGAATTAGATTTTCGTGTTAAATATCTCAATAATGATCCAAAAGCAAAACCAGTTCAGTTACCCCATGTTGACTGGGTTGTTGACTTGCTCATAAAAGCACAAAAATATCCAAATGAGGTAAAAGAGTTACTTGACTATTTTATCGTATTTTATGATAACTGCAAACCTTTCGCCTCTATTGCAGATAGGGCTTCATACACTCCAAAATCTATAAAAATGATAGGAGGTAAATATTCTCATGTTCAAGTTCCCGGCACATTCTCTATGGATGGTATAGCCATAATTCTTGAATTATTCTGTATTTGCGAAAAACAAACACTTGGGGCACACCAGTTCAAACTACAATTACAAATGACACGTGATTATATGGATGGTAAAATCAATTATAGAAATTTACTTAACCTTGCCATTAACCATCGCGAGTATTAAAATGGTAAATCTTGCCCATACAATGTTATAGATTCATTGAGGACAGATATTTCTTTGTCTTCAAACAGCAGTGCCTGCTTTTGAAGCTTTCCCAAATACAGAGTACGTTTTGAAATGTCGTTAATTTCCTCACGGCGATTCTTGCTCAGCTCCAAGAACTCCGCATTTTGGTCTATGCCAAGGAAGCGGCGTCCTAATAAGTTGGCAGCAATGCCAGTTGTGCTACTACCAGTAAATGGATCTAAAATCCACGCATTAGGAAGAGTCGAGGCCTGAATTATCCGTGTCAAGACACACAATGGTTTTTGAGTAGGGTGTTTACCACAGGACTTTTCCCATTTTGCGATAGTCGGTAATCGCCAAACATCACGCATCTGAGTACCGCCATTAATCTTTTTCATTAACTCGTAATTGAAGAAATGAGACACTTTGGGTTCTTTACGAGCCCAAAGAATATATTCAGCAGAATACGTGAAATATTTGCAGGACAAGTTTGGCGGTGGATTCGTTTTCTCCCAAGTAATGCAATTTAAAATTTTGAACCCCAATTCAGTCAAGCAACGAGCTACTGAAAATATATTATGATATGTGCCGCTTATCCATATCGTTCCATTACTTTTCAGTTTATTCCGACAGGCTTCAATCCAAGATTTATCAAACAAATAATCATCCTCATATCCATTAGACTTATCCCAATCTCCTTTATTGACAGATACCATTTTACCGCTCTGAACACTGATACCCCCGTTTGAAAGATGATATGGAGGATCTGCGAAAATCATATCAAACTTGAAATCAAACGAGTTCAATAGTTCGATACAATCTCCTTTCAAAAGGGTAAAATCCTTATTCTCTGACTTATAATGGGCTACAGGCATTTAGATGAGTACTTTTGAAATAATCTCGTTTTCAAGATCCGTAATGTTGTACAAGTGTTCCAAAACATCGAATGTTTCTTTTAGATTGTTCTTGGCACTGCGCCAACCACAGCCATCAGTAAACCAAATGAACTTAAAATACTCCAAATCTTTAGTTTCCAAAGTGATGGTTTTATAACTACGGGCAGTTTCGTTAAGTTTAGAACCACTGCTTGTATAAAAGTTCGTCTCTATTCCATAAACGACATCCTTCCCTTTCACTACAAAATCAAATCTCTTTTCTGCAGCACCATTATTGGAAATTGATGATAAATCGATTCCCCATTTGGCCTCAATTTCATGGATATACATTTCCTTGAAATAATCAATATCTTTCACAAGTTTGGCTTTGCGAAGGAAACTCTCAACAAGATTCTCCATTAGATGGCCACCACGGTTCTTGCGTCCGTTGGAGTCAAGTCCCGTTTCTATACCGGTCACGTAATCTACAAGATTGTTGACAATATGATTCTCCATCAAATCAAAAAGACCAGTTTTTTGCATGAATTTGACATAATCTTCATTTGTACAGTTGGGTTTGTCAAAATGAAAATCAACCTGTCCCTCTTCATCCATAGCCATTATATCAAGTTCACGTTTGGCTAAAAGGATAGGAATACATTTCAGAGTCTCTGGATATTGTACCAAAATATTCCTAAACTCATCCTCGATATTCTTGGAACCAATAAGCGAATTCAAGATATTGAGTGGAATTTTAATAGCTTCCACGTTATTGAAAACCTTATCAAAATCAACGTAATATTTATAATCGGCAATAGAAGGCCTAAAACCAGCAAGCCAAATATCAAAGTTTCTCATATCAGTAAGCGTTAGCAATATTTGAAATCATTATCTCGGAAATAGATCCACGTCCATTTCCTTTTGAATTTATCATTCTTGCAGCAGATACACGTTTTATGGAAAACATATTATAAAGATGATCAAAAAAATCATCTTTATTATCTACGTTCTGTGGATCAGAGTTACTTGCTACAAACAAAGACTTATGTTTTGCAATTTGAGCACAAAAATCACGAAGCCTCATCTGTTCTGTGTCATCAAAACCATCTTTTGCGTAAGATGTAAATGCAGCAGTTTCTGTCAGTGGACGATACGGTGGGTCAAAATAATACAACACATTATCACTGGCATATTTCCCTGTCTGTGCAAAATCACCGCAAATAATTTCTACTCGCTGTAAAATGGCAGAATCAGCTCTTAATGTTTCTTCATCACAAATTTTAGGATTCGCATATTTCCCATGTGGCACGTTAAACTTGCCTTTAGAGTTTACACGGTACAACCCATTGAAACAAGTGCGATTTAAGAAAATGAATAAAGCAGCTGTCTCAACATCCGAAGCGTCTTTTCCGTTAAAACGGTCACGTTGAGAAAGAAAATATTCTTTTCTTGCGACTTCATCAAGTGACATATATTCGGTTTGAAGCCGGGTCAATTCGACAATCAGGCTTTCAACATCAGATTTTACCACTCGATATGTGCAAATTAATTCAGCATTTATATCATTTATTATAGCTCTTGTTATATTAGGGAACTCTTGCAAAATCCAGAATAAAACAGCTCCACCGCCAACGAATGGTTCAACATATGTCAAACTATCCCTACGTGATAAATCACAGGGTAAAGTTTTTTTTATATCGTCAAGGAGTTGAGTTTTCCCTCCAACCCACTTGACAAACGGTTTTGCCGGATATGTATTCAATCTTTTCATGTAATTTCAAATGTTAATGCAAAGAACACCTCCGCATTATTACGCAAAAATAATGATAACGGGGCACTTAACAAAATAATAAAAGCCAGAATATTACCTTCTCCTATAACTTTTCTTCCTTTGATGTTTCTTTGCTATCCCTATCGCAAACATCAAACATCTTCTCCGATACGACTCTTCTTCCTCTTCCAGTCTTCGGCCATCCCAAGGTAAATCAGAAGTTGAGCCCCCGCCACCGGATGAAATCGGTACAGGTTGACCGCCAATGAGTGCATCAGCAACGGCAAAAATCAGGTTGCGCACCGATGGTACAGACAACTGGTCAAGCAATGTATTCAGTTCAGACTCCAAACTTTCGTTTGTATCCAAAAGAGATTTGTTCTCCCGTCTCAGTTGGTAAAGTTCCCCATAATCCGCCAGTACATTACGCTGGACGGCTTCAACCTGCCGTGCCGCATCATTTCTGTACAGGGATTCTATCTTGCGGACAATTTCAGTGAACTGTCTGGCGATGTGTTGGTTCTGGCGTTCGACCCATTTGTCCGTACCGAACAAGGGCACTTTCTCAGTAATTTGCGGTGGCGTGAAATCGACCTTGTGATTGCGAAACGGCTGGACAACCGAACGGGCTTTTGTCGCATCTGCGGTCAGCCGTTCCAGCTCCTGCTCCTTTACGTGGAGTTTGTCGGTCTTGTCTTCAAGTTTGGCCTGATACTCGGCAATGAGTTTCTGTATATCCGCTTTCTGCGCTTCATATCTGTCAAGCGTAATCTTACCGGAAGCCAGTTCCTTTTCCACCTCTTCAAGTTGTAGCCTATAGCTGAAAATCCTTGATTCCAGATTCCGCATCATGAATTGAAGTCCCTTGACGGCTTTCTCCGCCTGTTTAGCCTCTTTAGTCAACTTGCGGATATAATCGCGCTTGTGCAGATGCTGCACGTTGCGTCCCTCAATGCTGTCGCCGCGTTCAAGTCCGTATTTGCTGCCGACCTCTTCATACAATGAAGTGTGCATATCTTTCAATATCCGGCCATATTCATAGCGGTCTTTCCCGAACTTTGCCGACCACATCACACACTCCCGTCCGCTCTTGGGGCGGATGCCTACCGGAACAATCAAGGCATGAATATGCGGGCTGCTCTCGTCGAGATGCACCTGAAACCCGACAATGTTTTTCTGGCCATATCGTTTGGCACACCAATCATAGACTTCTTTCGCCCAATTCTCAATTTCCTCGCAACGGTGCAGGTGGCTGTTGTCCGCACCTTTCTCCAGATTGACGGACTGGTTTCCGAAAGCCATTTCAAGCGTCCGGTCATGGTTGCCTCCAAAGACAAACTTAGCACAACAGTTCGGCTGGATTTTGCTGTCCGCCTTGAACGGTTTCCATCCCAATTCGTCCAGCAGTTCCTGCAGACGGACTTCAAGCGGTTTCTCCTGATAACCCAACGGATGAACTTTACCGTCAGAACCGATTTCGAAATTCAGCGTCATCCGGGTCTTGTCGTAGTGGTTGGTCGGATCCAGATTCTTCCTGTCAATCTTGTCCTCGTTCCAACGCCTTTCATTCTCATTGGCCTCTGCCGTGCCGAATGACTTTCCGGCTTCAACATGCATAGCCTGTTTAATATCTGTATTCATATAGGGTATTCTTTTGATAAATGATTAATGTATGAGCTTGCTCATTCCGAACCGGATTCTGCCGGATGCCGGAGGGACTTTATTGCTGTCAGGCAAAAAGTCCTTATTATGTTATGGACTTTTTTACAAACTCCCGAAGCAAGACTTCGGATTACTCCACCAATGCCAGATCCAACTCGTCGATGAGCAACTGCAAATTTGGATTGCGCTGTATCATCAGTTGAAGTATTTGACGTTTGGTCGGCGAAAAGAGAAAGAAGTCTGCAATGTCCAATCCTTGACTGCGTTGTTCTTCAGTCGCTGTCCGTTCTAAAGTATCAGAGACAGCAACCTTTTTACAAATGTCTAATAACAAAGCAGACTTTGCTTTCCATTGTTCAGTAGCCCCTAAATCTGGGATAAGTGTAACCTCTCTGCCTTTGAGAACCTGCATAGCCTCACTATTGAAACAGCCATTCTTTCCACCTGTTGCCAGCCATATATAATCGGGAATAAAATGGCTCATGATTACAGCGGTCTTCTCACTCTCGACAAGCATCACAGGAGAAGAAGTTGAATTCTTCAATAAATGTTCCCCAAACAGACATTGCTTCAAATGAAAATCCTGCAACTTTAATTCGGAGTGCGCCCAGCTGACAAAAGCCTGAGGCTCTTTAACCCGATGTCCTGTTTCTACATTATAGCACATTATCTTGCCGGTTCTTACCTGCCCATTTATATCTATCTGCCAGAAAACTGTTGAGCCTCCCCATTTCGCAGATGTTCCTATACAATACATTCCGAACAACCTGTTTGTCTCATCTTCGCCAAATACATGGTAGAAATATTGATACAAAGGGTTAATAGAATAATGCGATTGACTCCGTTCTACATAGGAAAAAGGGATATATGAAGGAGCAATATAAGCGGAAATCTTATCTGCTGGTCTATAAGTAACAGACTGGAACAATTTACCAGCATTCTCATTTATTGCTAATATATCAGGATTATCCTTGAAATATTCTTTGGGTGTATAGTGATACCCACAACTGTTATCATGGTCGCACTTCCCGACATTACCGGGAAAGATAATGCTGCCCTGTTCATCAACATACCTAACAAAACATCGGCTTTTACCACAACTCGGACAAGTAATCTTACTTCCGAGTCTGTATTTCTGCAAATGAAACCTATATTCACTCATGACCAACGGAATTTTCTGTGGTTGCACTCTGCACTTTTGCACTTTGAGAAAATTGCACGGTATCTTGACAGGGTGAAAGTGCAATAGTGCAAGGAGCATCAGTATTTTCTGTCATGAGTTTGCGATAGACTCCATGCTGAAGTTTTTCTATAATAGGGTGCTTAAGTCGGCATAATTGGTCAAGTGCATAATAGACGGCACGTCGGGACATATCAACTTTTCTACCGGCAATAACAGCATCCCCGGAAGTAAACTGATCTTCCAACAGGGAAAGCCACGCTTCCTTAGTTTCGCCGATACTGTTTATGACAATGGTTTCCTGAATCCTCCTGTATGTTTCCTCATAATAATCAATCATACGGATTGCCGATTCTACAGAATCCCGCTCAATATATTGCATGTTTCCACTATCAGTAGCCCATTTCATTACCTGAAACAACAGGGCAAGACGTGCTACATGCCCGTTGAGTTTCATCTTGCGACTTTCAACATCGGCATCGTCCTCAATAGTATTTACAGCATTGATAATTCCATTATACCATTCGTAAAAACATTCTTCCGCATCGTCAGACATTGTAAGAATACGGGGATTTAACGTTGCACCTTTATCATCAAGAATACAAGGGATACTGAAAATTCTGTTGATAATTAATCTCCATTGGCTCATAATATCAGGACGGACTGTGTTTCTTTCCTCTCGTCTCCATCCGGATATTTTTCTGTTCTTGGGATAGACAAACAGAAAACGGTCAAGCAATCCATTAGCAAGGAACTCTGTACGGAAAACTTCCTGCAACATATTTGTCTGTATCGAACCTATGACATTAATACATGGATTCTTGATTAGAACAGGACGTGATTCTGATTTGCGGATAATCTTTAACGGCTGTCCGCTATAAGCTGTTAGCAGATCTTCAATGAGGTTGTTCTTACTGTTGTACCTTTTGACGGAATTGAACAAAGCCAAAATTTCATCGACTACCAATGTTATCCCACGCTTATTATGCTGATGAATATTCATCATTGCCTCCGGAGTAGAATCATAAATGACTGTCGTTACAAAATTTGGCTTTTTGAGCAGCCGTTCGTCCCCGTCATTCCCGTGCTTGCCGACAGACATGGCTCTTTCATATTCGTCACATTCCTCGTTATATTTCTCATGCAGCCGGTCATCATACTCATTAATCGGCTTATATATAAAACCGAGAGGAGGGGTTTTCCCAAGCCCAGGACGACCGACCAACATCATATAAAGGGATGGGCAAGTTTTCCACTCGCCCTTTATACGGATATGACAAGAGTTGCCTATTGCAGTAGCAACAGCAGAAAGAACAATAGACGCAGTATATTCTACATTGAAATTTTCGTATCTGGCAAGGTTCAGGATAATCTCCTGTATCTTGTCAGGAAAGGCATCCAACGGAAGACCTGTTTCAGGAATACTTTCCACTTCGGAGCGAAGCATATTGGTCAAATGCAGACTATCAAACATAACTACCTCCTTCCTGTTTAGGCAATTCATTACCTATAGCGAAGGCCTCATAATGGAAGTGGCGCAGAAAACGGTCTACATCTTCTTGCGTGTACCAATACTTGTCACCTTCGCGCGAATAACCGAGATAACCGTTGTCACGCAACTTTTTCAGGTACTTCTCTTTGATGTTCAGTTTCTCCATCAAAGCCTTGTTGTCATAGAGACAGCACCCACTTGCCTTACTTGGAGGTGGTAATTGCAACTGTTTCTCCACTATGCCGAGAATCTTCTCAAGGAGTTCTCGTTCGCACAGATTTTTTTCTCCATCTAATTTCTTAGCCATAGTTTTTCGTATTATGGCTTAACCTACCTGATGCACACTCGGACTGTAAGCCGGGTTTATGTTATGGCACGACTGTGCACATCGACCATAACGGCAGCGAAATTAGAGAGTCTTTAGCACTTAATGAGTTAGTATAAATTAGGCTAATGAATTAGAATGAAGTTAGGACTGTATTAGATAATATTAGAATTTGGAATTAAAGCATTGATTATAAACAAAAAGAGTAGCCAAACAGCTACTCAAAAAATTTATCTATTTCCTTGGATTTTGCAGGAACGGCAAGGTCTTTCCTATTCGACCGGGACTGACCCAAATCAGGCATTTCAAACAAGTTGCTCAGTTCCGTATCGGGAAAGACCCCCAATCTGCCGAATTTCCAGAATGACTTCTCATCCATATCAGAATATACGGGCTTGTCTCCACAATATATTCGACCACACATATATGCCAGCAGGACTTTGGAATCATTCCACTTATAATGGGAACCTTTTTCGCTCATATAACCATCCTCTATCGCTTTCGCAAAAACTTTCACAGCCAGTTCCGTATTCAACATTCCTGTCAAGACAACAGCCCCTTCATCACCTACTGACTGTTCCTTCGAAACAGAGGAATTGCCATTTTGCACCTTTATTTTTCCCTTATTTCCCTCTTTCAGCATTTCAGCACAAAAGGCGAGAGCTGCACCTGAAATCAATGTTATGATAGTACCCCAAAATGTTGTAGAGCCCGAATTGTCTCCATCAATCGGATTTATCACACCGACTCCGACAAGCAATAGTGTACCAGCAAACAAGGTGATTGCACTTGACCACAGAATCAGCCTTGCATATCTTTTGAAAGCAAAGGACAATGCAAGAACGATAATACAAAGACCTATAACCAAGAATATTATTTGCAGCATAAATATTTCACATTACATAGAAACAAAAACTAATTATCTCAATACCATAAATCCTAAAAATTATATTATTTCAAGCGGAGTTAACTCGTCTTTCAGTCGGGCTACTTCAGCAGACAAAGTTTCCGGCAAGAAACGGGCATAGACTTTCTCTGTTACATCCGTACTGCCATGACCGAGCAATCGACTAACTACAGACATTGACAATCCTTTGTTCAGTGCAAAAACGGCAAACGAATGTCTGGCTGCATGCATTGACAAACTGAAAGGTAGCCCAATCTGCTCTCCCACGACAGCCAACGACTGGTTAATACATTTAGTCGCATTGTTACGTGCCTTATAAAGAGCCTCCGCATCATCCAAATCCAAAGTTTCCTTCACAAGGTCAAATACATACCGACATCCTGCACGTTTTTCTTGCCATTGTTGCAATACACGCAATGCAGGTTCAGTCAGAGGAATTACATGACGTTTGTTTGTCTTTATCATAATCTTCCGCAACTCTTTCCGGGCAAAATCGATATGCTTCCATTGCAGGGTCATCACATCCACTACACGAAGTCCGCAAGCATGAAACGCAAAGAAAAACATTTCTAAAAATTCCCTTCTACGTGGTTCCTGACAGGTCTTGTAATATTCTAAAAGAGCAGACATCTGTTCTTTAGTCAGGCTCTTTCCATCAAACTCAGCCTCTTCCTCTGAAAGAGAAACTTTTGTAACGATACGCATATCCTGAATCCTTGCATTCAAGGCAGGATCTATCATGCTCATTTCACTTGCGTATGCACACGCCTTCAATATCGGTGTCAAGGCATGATTGATTGTCGCATCGCTATTCTGTTTGATTTCCTTACGCCAAACGATATAACTGTCCAATAGTTCCGGAGTCATATCACCTACATATATTGCGTCCGATTGGTATGTGCCTTGTTTGGTTGCTCGTAAAAAAGTCTGGAAAATGTTCATGCAACTCTTTCCGTTCTCGTATCGGCTTCTACCGATTCTGTTCCTTGAATAATCCGAAGAAAGACGTTCCAATGTGAACTCCACAAAATCTTTTCCCTGATCACGACGTGCCAGAGGCTTGTCTGCAAGAAAACCGGAAACGACATCCGCTGTAATTTGGTTCGGATGCTTTTCGTTATACTCGGCAAGTTGCGAATCTATACGTTCAACACGTGCAAGCAGAAGTTGGTTCAGCCGTTTGAACTCCCCACCATAGCTTGCACGGATTTCACCCCGTCCCTGATTGCCGTTCTGATTCCAGTCTGCAACCTTGACAAAGACATTTGTAGTCTTACGGATTATCTGCCTGTTCCAAGTATATTCCAACTCGACAGGATAGGCTTTATCTTTATCAACCTCTTTGGGTGTACGAAGTCGATATTTGCCCAACGGATATAGTCTTTTCGGTCTTCCCATATATCTTCCTCCTTTTAGCAATATTCCTGAGGAGAAACAAAGATATGGAATTTTAGACAAACAAACTCCATTTTTGAGAAGAAAAACCGCTATTTAGACAAACAAACTACACCATCCAACACCCTAAAACACCAGCGCGACAAACAAATTTTCATTGTTTATCGCGCTGATATTTAATTGTTTAGCCTATTTAAAGACTATTAATATTCTTCCTCGTTGAAGAAGAAGTCTTCTTTGCTGGGGTAATCGGGCCAAATATCTTCGATGCATTCGTAGGTTTCCCCCTCGTCTTCCATCTCTTGCAAGTTTTCAATAACTTCGAGAGGCGCCCCGGAACGCATAGCGTAGTCAATCAATTCCTCTTTTGTCGCAGGCCAAGGTGCGTCTTCGAGTTTCGATGCTAATTCTAATGTCCAGTACATAGTGATAAAAATTTAACGTTAAGTCCTCCTATAAAATTTTCGCAAAAGTAATTTATTTATTTTCATTTACAATCTTTATCCCAGAAAATTTCGTCTTGTTTTGCAATGTAATTGTTAAACCTTGCTAAAACAAAGAAGTAGTCTGATAGACGATTGATGAATTTCATGATGTTTTCATCGACTAAAATTTCTTGGGCTACTTGGCAGATGCGGCGTTCGGCTCGACGGCAAACGGTTCGACAGACGTGCGCTTGGGCGGCAGC
>ERZ779932.981-NODE-981-length-12778-cov-1.833137_pt1 | contig 12778 bp, 14 predicted proteins | sample MGYA00511064_ERZ779932 | MGnify/ENA primary metagenome ERZ779932 (study PRJEB29588, sample SAMEA1966821) | human gut metagenome | biome: human gut; feature: human-associated habitat; material: faeces | place: Denmark | collected 2008/2010 ...
GACATCCGATATTGTTACGGATGCGCTCACGGCGTTCAATATGAAAGCCGGTGATGCCGGACACTTCTCAGATGTTTTGGCGGCGGCTGCATCAAATGCGAACACGACAGTCTCCGGAATGGGCGAGACTTTCAAATATGCAGGCTCTATGGCAGGATCGCTCAGTTACTCCATAGAAGATGTTGCCCTTATGACAGGCTTAATGGCAAATACTGGAATTAAGGGAACAATGGCCGGTACGGCACTCAACTCAATATTCACGAGATTATCGACGAACACCAACGGAGCGGCTGATGCTATGAAAGACTTAGGCATCAGCTTTTTTGATTCCAACGGACAAGCCAGGGATTTATCCGATGTGATGGGTGAGTTAAGGACGGCTACGGCAGGTATGACGGCTGAGCAGAAGTCAAACCTGGCAAATACAATCGCAGGAACACAGGCACAGAAAGGTTTGCTTGCTATCTTGAATGCCTCAGAAGAGGACTATAACAAGTTGGCAGACGCCATCAACAATGCAGACGGAGCGGCAGCTAATATGTCTGAAACGATGATGGATAACCTGCAGGGTTCTATCACGTTACTGCAGAGCGCAGTAGACGGAGTGAAAATCTCATTTGGCGAGAGACTATCTCCATACGTGAGAAGCCTGGCAGACTGGCTTACCGATCAGATGCCAGCGGTTGAATCCGGTCTTGATGAAATGATGGACTGGGTAGATACAAAGGTGGACCGCATGAAGAAGAAATTCCACGACTTAACAGAGTCGGAAGAATGGAAAAACGCAGATTTCCTCGGCAAGGTGAAACTGAGCTGGGATGAATTTATTGCTGATCCGTTCAAGGAGTGGTGGGACACCAAAGGAAAAGCAAAATTTGCTGATTTCGCCGGAGACATCGGAAAAGGCATCGGCAGCGGAATTAAGATCGGCGTTATGACAATGCTCGGTATTGACATCTCGGAAACATTCGACGAGGGAACCAGTATCGGAGCGTCGTTCGCCAAAGGCTTCTCAGAGGGATTTGATTTCGATGCCGTATCTGCGAAGTTGATGGACGGACTCGGTAATTTGGTATCAAATGCGGGCAAACTGCTTCCGGGCGGTAAGTCTGCAGATTTGTCGTCTGTATTCTCAGCGGTATTGCTCGGTAAGATTGCCAGTCCGTTTATCAGTCTTGGCAAGGGAGCAATCAGCCTGGGAAAAGCAGGAAAGACAGTATTAGGTTCGGGAACCGGAGAGATGGGACTTGGGGCAGCAATGCTTGGTTCGTCTGCAATGGGTACCGGACTTCTCGGAAAGTCGGCAATGCTGGCAATCAACCTCGGAGCAGGAAACCTGGCCGGGGGAGCATCACTAAGCGCAGGAGCTTTATCTGCAGTCGGAATGGGTGCAGGAGCAGGAGCGATTGCCGGTGGTGCAACGCTCGTAAGTAGTGCAATGGATTTGTATAAATCTATCAAGTCCGACAATAAGGACGAGAAAGCCGCTTACGGTGGTTCAGCCGCTTGGAAAGCAGGCGGCGTAGCAGCTGGTGCGGCGGCAGGTGCAGCACTTGGTTCTGTAATTCCTGGTCTTGGTACAGCGGTCGGTGCTTTAATCGGTGCCGGTGTCGGAGGTATCGCAGGATGGATCAAGGGCAATAAGGTCAAAGAAGAGTACCAGGATAATGTCGAAGAAATGCAGAAGGAAGCCGAGAAAGCTCAGAAGATTTTCCGGGCAACCGGTTTGTCAATCGAAGATGTACGATTTCAGAATAAGGCTCTGCAGGACGCTATGAACGATAGCGAGGTTTCTGCGGAGCAGTTTTCAGCTATGTTCCAGGAAGAGTGCGAAAACGTGGCAAAGAATGCTTTCGGAAAGATTAAGTTATCCCTGGAAGAGGTCAAGAGTATTGCAAGTGATATTACATTCGGCGATATGACGGACGGACTGAACACCTTCACAACAGCAACCAGCGACACACAGCAGGCACTTAGCGACCTGCAATCATCAGTATCGACCTTGAAAAAGGAGAACTGGAAAGTCAGCTTAGGAATGAAACTGGATGAACTGCAGAAGGACGATTACAAGAGTGCAATCGAAAACTTCATCAGCGACAGCCAGTCCTATATTGACAACAACCATTATGAGGCGACAGTCGCTTTGAAACTGCTCACTGGAACCGACGCAGACACCAGCGGTATCGACAGTTACTACGGCAGTATGAAGAAACAGCTGGACGGCTTGGGAAAAGAACTCAGCGGAAAAGTGGATATTGCCTTAGAGGATAGCGTTATCAGTCTTGACGAGTCTGCAGAAATTCAGAGCTTGCAGGATCAGATTTCGGCTATCACAGGAAAGATTTCGCAGGCCAGGACGGATGCGGAATTTGACACATTGAAGATTAAGTATTCCGGCGCAGAGCTGGATATGGATAGTTTCAATGCTTTGCAGGAAGAGCTGCAGACGCAGGTAAGCAATGCGTCGGATCAGTACGAGCAGGCACTCACGCTCACGCTCACAAATCTGAACCTGCAGCTGGCAGACGGAGCTATCACGCAGGAAGAGTACGATGCGGCCGTGAAAGAGGCGACCGATGGCTACTACGCCCAGCTGAATGAGATTAACGCAAGGGTATCTTCGTTCAACCTGGAAACGATTGCCGAGGCGTGGGACTCCTCACTTCAAGGTTATATGCCGGAGATTGAGGAAAGCACGAAGGAGAAGTTGGAAACAGCTTTGAACAATGCGTTGCTGGCACACCCGGACGTACAGACTTGGACTGCAGATGATGTGGCAAGCTGGATGGGATTAGACAAGCTCAATCTCGATACGGCAGTACAGACGGACATTGCGACTCAGATTTTGCAGACGGCACTTGCGGTACCGGATGGCACCAAAGAGAAGATTATACAGGATTTCAAAGATTCTGTACCGACTGCAGAGGAAATCAAGGAAGCAATCGACTGGGATTCAATGACTAATGAGGACTGGACGGAACTTATGGAGTCTATCACAGGCCCGACGGAAGGCGAGTCAATCGGCTTGAATACAGAGGATCTGAAAAAGAAGATGTCGGACTACTACGGCGAGTATTTCGAGAGCGTCAAGACGTCCTATTCAGAAGCACTTCACAACGCCCTGGAGAACAGCGGTAGTGAAGAAACACTCAGCACATTCATGCAACAGTATATGCAGGTTCAGATGGCCGATTTTGATTTTTCAACGGTCATGGAGAATTACGGTCCTATCTCGAACGAGTATTTTGCTACGCTGCAGTCAGAGTGGCAGACAGCCGGTACAAATCTCGGAACATCACTCAACACGGGAGCGTCAACGAGTCTTACCAATGGCTCGGCGGGATTGAGAACCAGCCTGCAGACCTCTCTTAATACAGCAACGGCAAGTCCGTTCAGCATCAGTCCGACGGTAAACGTAACACCGAAGTACAACCTGTTGACGCTGCCGACAATTCCGACAACGACATCCACACCGGCGAAACACGCTGCAGGTGGTCGAGTTGGTGGCGGCCCTCAGCTGTCATGGTTGGCAGAGGAAGGTTGGGACGAGTTTGTTATCCCGACAAATCCAAGCCGAAGGACAAGAGCACTTGAATTGTACGAGCAGGCAGGCGAGGCACTCGGCGTTTCTAAGCACGCAGAGGGCGGTCGTATAGAAGGCTCAAATTTGAGCGATATGGTATCAGACCATAATTTATTCACTGAGGCGACAAGAAACGCATCCTATGGCTATAACGAAACCACAGAAGGTAATTATGAGGACAACTCAGCAGAAACATTTGCTCCGGTAAGTTCAGAGGTTCCGACCTCTACACCACAGACCGGTCCGATCAGTGTAAATGTTGCGGTAAGCCCGAATTTCCAAATCGAGGCAAAGGAAGGTCAGAGCGAGGAAGATATTGTTGCCGTAATCAGAAGGCACTTAGGCGAGATCGCAGACGAACTTGGCGGAAACATCGCCGACAAGTTGAGTGAGGTATTCGCCAATATGCCAGTATCAAGCACGAAAGGAGCGTAGGCGATGGATATTAAACTGATTCCGGTGGAAAAGGGTTCAAAGTTTACGTTCCCGGCTCTACCCGAAAAGGTACAGGGCAAATATGCAGCCAAGTACCAAAGTTTTGACATCATCTCCCTGGGTACCGTAAAGGTACCTAAGGGGACGGATGTTTCAGAGTTTTCGTGGGACGGTGTATTTTTCGGAGCGTCAAAGAAGAATGAGGCAATCGTCAAAACGAATGCCTGGAAAAGTCCAAACGAGTGTGTGAAAATTCTGAATGACTATATGTTGAATGAGACAGTGCTTACATTGATCGTAACGGAAACGTGGATAAACGTGGATGTTACGATTTCTTCATTTCAGCCGAGACCGGTTGGAGCGTATGGCAATGTCGAGTATTCCATTACGTTTGTGCAGAAGAAACCGCTGAAAATCTACAGCACAAATGAACTGAAAATTGCGGCGTTTGTAAGGAAAACGAAGCCGAGAGCCAGTTCATCATCGAGCGGAGGCAATTATACAGTAGTCTCCGGAGATACGCTGTGGGGCATCGCCTCAAAGAAACTGGGAAGCGGCACCAAGTGGACGAAAATTTACGACGCAAACAAGGATACGATAGAGTCCACAGCAAAGAAACACGGAAAGAGCAGTTCGGATCACGGCCACTGGATATGGCCAGGAGAAGTTCTGACAATCCCAGGATAGGAGGCACGCTATGATTGATTTGGCGAAAATCCAGTACCGGGTCGTGGTTATGGACGAAAGCAAGAACCAGTACAACATTAAGGAGTACATTGAAAACCTCGGATGGGAAGAGAACGACGGCGAGTTATCCGTCAGAACCTCATTTGTGGCGAAGAATGATAAGACATCCAAGGGTTATCTGTCGAAGATAATCAAGCCGGGGTGCCTGGTCGGAGTATTCGCAACAGACGGCGCTTCCCAGGACGAGGAAGTAGCACGAGGGTACGTGGAAACGTGGAATCCGGTTGAAAAGAGCGGAGGACATACGCTGAAATGCACCTGCTACGACGAGCTTTACAAGCTGCAGAAGAGCCAGGACAACAGATATTTCCCTTCCGGAACTGGCACAAAGTCGGCGATAGAAGGGATTTTTGATGATTGGGAGATACCGCAGGGATCATATCAAGGACCGAATGCTTCACACGGTAAAACAGTGGAGAATAATAAGTATCTGTCAGACATTATCATCAATCTGCTGGATGATGCAGCGAAGAAAGGCGAGGAGCAATGCTTTGTGCAGGCCAGGAAGGGCAAGACATCTGTTATTCCGAGAGGAAGCAATAAGACGGTGTATGTATTCCGGACAGATAATACGCAGATGTTCAGTCAGAGCATAAGTACAGCAGATATGATTACCAGGGTTAAGGTTGTAGGGCAGGCAGACGATGATGGAAGAACCAGCGTTGAAGCCACGGTAAACGGCGAAACAAAGTACGGTATTCGTCAGAGAATTTATACGAGAGGCAAGGACGAAAGCCTTGCGGACGCTAAATCTGCAGCGCAGGAAATCTTAGACGATGAAGGAAAAATCAAGAAGGAGATCAAAGTGCAGTCCCCGGATGTTCCGTTTGTCCGAAAAGGTGACCTGGTGTATGTAATGAGCGAACTGGCCCAGTCGTATTACTACGTGAAGGGCATCCAGCACACGGCAGACACCTACAGCATGACGATGGATTTGGAGCTTGCAGAACCAAAGAAGGAAAAGGCAAGCTCTGAGAAAAAGAAAGATTACAACGTGGGCGACATCGTGAATTTCCACGGCGGAACCCATTACGTGAGCAGCTACCCAGGCTCAAAAGGCTACAAAGCCAGGGCAGGAAAAGCAAAGATTACGATTAAGAACGGTTCCGGAAAAGCGCACCCTTGGCATCTGATCCACACGGACAGCGGAAGCAATGTGTACGGGTGGGTTGATGACGGAACCTTTGATTAAAGGCAGGTGATATAGATGGACCAATTTGACGGACACCCAGGAACAGCAAAACTGGCACAGGTGTTAGATAGGCGAACCTCGCAGAAAACAGAGTCTCCGTTGACTTTGGACTTTGGAGAAATCCAGGCGAACGGAAGTTTGAAAACGAACACATTCCCGGTGCCGATACCGAAGGGAGACTACACGATCTGCAGGCTGGCTGCAGGATTAACACTTTCAACCTCGGAACAGAGCTGGCTCAACAAAGCGCCGTCGGGTGTTCCTCTTCACAGCCACAGTGTAACGATACCGGCAGTGAAAGCAGGAGATCGAGTGCTGGTTGCCTGGATTCAGAGTGAAGCAGTCGTAATCGATGTGATCGAGAAATCATAAAGGAGGCGAGGCAAATGTCACAGCCACTATTTCCGGTTGTTGAGGTACCGGATTTTATCTCGGAGGACAGCCAGTACGACACTCAGTACAAAAGGAGTATGAAGTGGGACCCGGAACTGGGAGACTTCGTGAGAGATGGGGCGCACCGGATCAAGGAATGCGATGGCAAAGAAGCCTTCGCCATTTGGTGTTTTAAGATTGCACAGACAGAGCGGTACCGCTGTTTGGCGTACCCCGATTCAATCGGTACCGAGATGGAACGTGCCATGGATAATGACGATGAAAAAACTGTCGAGTCTATGGTGGAAAGAACAATCACAGATGCGATTATGGTAAATCCCAGGGCAGAAAATGTCCGGGATTTTCAATTTACCTGGGAAGGCGATCAGATGCACGTAACCTTCAAGGTAAAGGGTAGCAACTGGGATGAAGAAATAGAGATTAGCTTGTAAAGGAGGTGGAGAGTATGCAGCCGGAATTTAACAGACCGGAGTTCCTGGAAGGAAACTCGGCAGAGGAAATTCACGAGCGAATGATGAACAACTTGCCGGACGACATCGACGATATGCCGGGTGGTTTTCCGTATGATATGACAATGCCTGCAGCATTGGAAAAAGACGAAATTATCAATTTCCATATCGTAAGGGCACTGATGATTGCGTTTCCGGAATATGCCTGGGATGAATGGCTAGACCTTCACGGTCGCCAGGTGCATCTTACAAGGCACGAAGCGGAACCGGCTTTTGGCTATGTGAAAATCACAGCTGCAGAAGGAACCGAGATTTTATCCGGAACGGTATTCTGTACGGCGGCAAACGAAACGGCCCGTCGATTGAGTATGCCACCACAGAGGATGCGGTTGTTGGAAGCGAAAGATCAGTGCTTATACCGGTATCAGCGGTTGAAGCAGGCACAGGTTCTAATGTAGCGGCGAATACGGTCGTGCTGATGATGGTACCCGATAAGAATGTGACCGAGATTAACAATCCGGAGCCTATTCGTGGCGGTACTGAAAGAGAGACAGACGATGATTTTTACGACAGGATCGCCGCAGAGTACGACAACAGCATGACCTACCTGGGGAACGATACGGACTATAAGAGATGGGCGAAGCAGGCAGGAGCAGGAGATGCGATAGTTATTCCTGTTTGGAATGGTCCTGGCACGGTGAAACTGGTGCTGGTAGACGGAAACGGAAAACCAGCCAATGCAAAGCTAGTGCAGGATGTGTATAACTACATCGTTTCTCCGAACGACAGGTCGGCAAGATTGCTTCCTACCGGAACAGCAGAACTGACTTGTGCGGTAGCCACAACGGTTGCCGTAAATTATGTTATTACAGGACTCAGCTACGATGAAACAACTGGCATCGAGCAAATTAAGGCAGACTTTACGGAAGCCGTGAGAGCGGTCTATGCACAGGCGAAAACCGAAGAAGTTCTGAGGTACAACGACGTAAGACCGTTGATTTCTGCAATCGCAGGAGTCGAGGACTTTGAAACATTCACAATGAATGGGAAAATGCAGAACATCACTCTGAAAAGCGAGGAGTACCCGGACACCGGTACCCTTAATTTTAGTTAGGGGGTGTGAATGTGGAAAAGTTTGATTTAGAGAATTTCCCGGTCAGCGAGAGCGCGAAGAACATGATCGCCTCAGTGTCAGATGGCTTTTACGACAATTCCTATGTTGGAAAGTGGTTGTACGAGGTTATGGGCCAGGAGTACGACACGGCAAGAGAAATAGCTGAGGATATTCTGAACCAGCTATTTCCGGAAACTGCCACCTGGGGATTGATGTACCATGAGATTAAGTGGGGACTGCCGGTGCGAGAAAATCTTCCATACGAGGAGAGGCGACAGCTGATTTACCGGAAGAGAGACTATCGGGCGCCAATGACACCGTATCGGATGGAAGGGTACTTAAAAACTGCTACCGGATTTGATGTGCGAATTGCAGACATCAATGATCCTGGAGACTATGGTTTTGTGGCACCACACCCGAATGTGTTCAAGGCATACTTCATGGGCGAGGGAACACTTGCATCGAAGCGGGCGAGAGCCATGCTGAATGAGCTGAAACAGTCACACACGATGTTTACAATGAATGACCGAACCGAGATCGTATCAGACAATCGGAACTTAGAGGAGATGAATCTGAAAAAGGTAATCTTCCATATCGCAGAGTCGTTTTGGTATAGCGATCTGCTGGATGGAAGAAAACTGCTGGACGGTTCCAGCCTTCTTTATCCGTATATGAGATACAATCTGATGCTTGGTTTTAAGTATATACTCGGTGGTTTTACAACCCCGACAGACGCAGACCTGCAGAAGGTAAAATTCAGAGCAAAACAGGAAACAGAAAATGATGTCAAGGCAGGAGCAATCCGGATCGCCTCGGACATCATTTTTTGGAATACGTACCTATTGGACGGTTCGTGGGATTTGGACGGCTCACACAGGCTCGATGTTACACGAGGCTATCAACTGGGTGTTGCAATCGTTGCAATGGTTGCCAGCGCCTACAACAAAGTCGCAGACTCAATGAAAGTAAGAAGTACATACGGCTTACGGTCAAGTTCGGATGCCAGGGCGGCAATCCGTTCGGAGTTTGAGGCTGATTTTTGGAACACTGTCTATTTAGACGGAAAGTTGCTACTCGACGGCAACGCTATGTTGGAGTACAGAGGCGGCAATAAACGACTTGAAGCTGCAGTTACGCATCACATGGGAATTGAAAGAGAAGATGTGGACGTGGAGGTACAGGTCATTACCAAAACAAGGAATTACTGGTTTCCTGATGGCAGCAATACGCTGGACGGAAAGAAGAACCTTAATTCAATCTATAGAAAGGAGTATATCCAATGAGTACAGAAAAGAGCAAAAACGTGGTGATCACGAAGAAAGCCAGGGAGAACCTGGTTAAGGCACGCGCCGGAGCCATTACGCTTCCAAAGATTATCGGTATGGCGTTTGGCGAGGGCGGTGTAAACATTTCCGGCACGGTCATTGCACCGGCGGAATCCCAGTCTAGGCTCAATAAGGAATTGTTCCGCAAAGCCATTGATGGTTACACATTCCCGAACGACACAACCTGCAGATACGAATGTACCCTTGCAGAGAGTGAACTTGCTGGAAAAGAGATCAGCGAAATCGGACTGTATGACACCAACGGCGACATTGTGTGCATCAAGACCTTTACCAGGAAGGGCAAGGATGATGATGTAGAGCAGACATACGTGCTTGACGACATCTTCTAGGCCAGGAAGGAGGCAAAACGTGAAGAATTACACACCGACAACGAGAAATTTTTCTCAGTCCGTGCCGAATGTTGAGGTTACGGACACGAACCATGCAGACAACATCAACGCAGCATCTAAACAGCTGATTGAGAATGACAATTATTTGAAAGACAGAATGGATGATGAAGGTTTTTCTCTCGTGGATGGTGTTCTGTGTCAGACATTTGAAGAATAAGGAGGCATACAAGAATGAGTAAAGTAACAAAACCGGTAGTGCTGGACGAAACAGCAAAGCAGGTTGTAGCTCAGATGCAGTTACAGAATGAGATTTTAACATCACTTGCCAGCGGCATCAATTATAAGCCGACATCCATTAAGGATGTACTTAATGTTGTGCGCGCAGGCCAGGCAAGTAAAGTGTTCCAGGTGGGCGATCAGATTATCGTTCCTTGGACGGACATCGCAACGGGGCAGAAATACGATGTACCGCTTGATATTGTAGCTTTTGGAACATCAGCATTGCAGGATGGTGAGGAACTTCCGAGCATGACCGTACAGTGGCACTATGCTACACCGTTCGGGGTGCAGTTCAATCAGTACCAGGCGTTTTTCTATGCGACAGAAGGACTTGCTGCAGGAACGTACTATATTGAGATTGGCACTACATGGGGTGACAAAGGATATTGCGTAGCCGGAAAAAAATACCAGTTTACGCTCACAAAGCCTGTGCCAGCAGGCGGTCAGCTTGCCGGATTCAGAGGCGCACCGGATCAGGCACCTTCTACTTGGAAAGTATATTCATACAACAGTAAGACGGCGGTGGACGCTATTGAGACGGTTTCGGTAACAGAAGGAAGTTCCGGAACAAGCCTCGGAGTCTTAAAGTTCGGAGGAGATGGAAAACTCAACTGCTTGCAGAGAACAGCATACGGCTACAACAGATGGTCCCAGTCAGCAATGAGGCAGTGGCTTAACTCTGATAAGGGAGTAGGCGAGTGGTGGACTCCACAGAATGATTACGACAGATGCCCGGATCAGCTTGCAGCAAAGGCCGGCTTCTTAACAGGTTTTGACGCAGATTTCCTTGAAGTCCTCAGACCGACAAAGGTTGTAACAGCGCTCAATACTATTACAGACGCTACGAGCAGCAACTCAGTTGATCCGCTCGAAACAACGTATGACAAAATCTATCTGCCTGCGTTGGAGCAGATGTCTATTGAGCCTCAGCTCGCTGGCGAAGGCACCACATGGGACTATTGGAAGAGAGCGTCCAACATGACAACGAAGATGAAGCAGTATCAGACATACCCTCAGATTCGTACATTTGCGATTGAGAATCACACTTCACCGCAGAACGTCCGCTTGCGCTCGACTAGTCGTGGCAATTCGTACAATACGTGGTACGTGAACTCTAGCGGCAACGTCAACAACAACAACGCGAACTGGGCCAATCGCTGCGCCCCGGATTGTGTGGTATTAAGGACATAAAGGCTATTCCGTAAGAATGGCGCTCCAACCAATCAAACACAAGGAGCCTGCATCCGGCCGTAAGGCGAACAACACTGTAGCGATGCGGTCAGCCGGAGAACGACTGTTACCCGCTGTCAACGCTATGGACCTATCTATAAGTTTTATGGATATGGAAGAAGTAATCGGCGAGATATTGGCTGAGAAAGGGTTAGAGTTCAACCCGAAGAAAACGAAGGTATTTTGCATTACAGACGGTTTCACATTTTTAGGATTCAAGTACCGGCTAACAGATACCGGGAAGGTTATTATGATAATCGATCCGAAGAACGTCAAAGAAAGACGTCGGATATTACGAAGGCTGGTGAGAAAAGCCAAAAGAGGCGAACTCACGAAGGCTAAGGTAGACGAGTGTTATTACGCTTGGAGAAACCATGCCAGCAAGGGCAATAGTTTTAAGCTCCTGCAGCGCATGGATAAATATTATAAATCATTATGGAGGTAGCCAAATGGAAGTAAAGAAGAACGGCGGCGATGTCGCCAAAATGAGAGCTGACGAGAACATGAAGGCTGAGCTGGCCGATCAGAATGCCAAGATTGATTACCTGGCAATGATGGCAGACATTGAGTTCCCGGAAGCAGGAGACTCAGCAACCAGCACCGAAGAAAGTGAGGAAGAGTAATATGGCAAAGGCTAAAGAAGTAACAGAAGCAGTAGACACATCTGCAGAGGAGACGATCCAGGAAGAAGTGCAGCACAGCGACTGGTTCTACAAAGTCAAGGACCATTACGACACAAAGAGATGGAACCTGGTTATGGTAAAGAACGCTGTCAAGAAGGACAAGATTACCGAGGAAGAATACGAGGAAATCACAGGTCGTAAGTATAAGGCATGATACCCTACGCAGAATTTTATAACTATGACCGCCTGGAAAGCGCGGCCGTAGAGTTAGGCTTGCTCAATACCGAGGCAGACGAAGAGAATCTGCTGAACCTGCATAATCAGTTGGTGTGGCATCTGTACCGGTTCGATAAGGACCCACGTGCGGATGCCATTCTTTATGCAGTAATAGAGGCCATTTTGGGTGAAAAGGCGGCAGATATTACGGACGTACCGTGGGAACTACGGTGCGTTTGGGAAGGAGGTAAAAGAGCCAATGTCTTTGAATGAAATTCTTGCAAGTGGTGGAGCGCTACTGCTGTTCTTGACACTGGTGCAGATTACGCCCATCAAGGTAAATCCGTGGTCTGCAGTTGGAAAGATTATCAGAAACGGCATGAGAGCCATCGGAAAGTCGATGAATAAGGACGTTATGGATAAGCTGGAATCAGTGCAGAAAGAGTTAAAAGACCTGGGAGAAAAGCACAACAAGCTCGAAAGGCGTATGGATAAAGATGATGCGGACAAATGCCGTACAAGAATCCTGCGATTTGCCGACGAGTTGAGAAGGGATGTCAAACATTCCGAGGAGTTCTTCAATCAGATTTTGGATGATATTTCGGACTATGAGCGTTATTGCGCAGAGCATCCGGAATACAAGAACAGCAAAGCGGTAAATGCCATTGCCGAGATAGACAAAGTTTATCAGAAGTGCATGGAAAAAAATTCATTTTTATAACAGGAGGAAAAGAAACATGAAGAAAATTGATTGGGTTAGAAAACTCACAAGCAGAAAGTTGTGGACTGCGGTAGCGTCATTCGTATCTATGATGATCCTGGCTACTGGCGGTACGGACAAC
>ERZ779932.999-NODE-999-length-12645-cov-2.449404_pt1 | contig 12645 bp, 6 predicted proteins | sample MGYA00511064_ERZ779932 | MGnify/ENA primary metagenome ERZ779932 (study PRJEB29588, sample SAMEA1966821) | human gut metagenome | biome: human gut; feature: human-associated habitat; material: faeces | place: Denmark | collected 2008/2010 ...
AGAGAACTGTAATCCCATCGGCACACCGATATACAGTAAAGTCTTTGCCAACGCTCCTCGAAATTTATGCTCTGTCGGAGTTCCCTTCAGAATCTCAAAATGACGCATCATATACAAATAACACAATACAGCCGAAACCCCTTGTGAGAATACCGTAGCCACAGCTGCTCCCGCCACTCCCCAATCAAGTATCAAAATACAAAAGAGATCAAGCAAAATATTCAATATCGTAGAAAAAAGCAAAAACCAAAACGGAGTTTTGCTATCACCCAATGCACGAATAATACTTGAAAGCAAATTATAGAAAAAGGTACAGGGCACCCCGATGAAAGTAATCAGCAAATAAAAATAAGCATCTTCAAGGATGTTCTCCGGGGTCTGCATCATCTGAAGAATATCCGAACAAAACATACTAGTTACAATAGCAATTACTACAGACATCACCGCTGCCAATTGTAAACTAACTGCCACAAAACGCCGCATCATACCATAATCCCTTGCTCCAAACTTCTGTGCGACAGGAATACCGAAGCCACCACAACAGCCATTGCAAAAGCCTAATATCAAAAACACCACCGAAGTGCTAGCTCCTACAGAAGCCAAAGCATTAATTCCAAGAAACTTACCCACAATAGCAGCATCCATCAAGGAATAAGTCTGCTGAAGTAAATTACCCAGCAATAAAGGAAAAGCAAAATTCAATATCAAAGGGAACGGACGTCCCGAAGTCATCTCTCTCGAAGTTGCCATAACATGAATGTATTGTAAATCCGAGCACAAATATATATCATCCTTTGTAAAAATACATATTTCTAGAACTTCATTTCAATGAATACCCATTAATTAAATGATACATATCAATTTTTCTCGGAGAACTATCATCTTTCCCAAAATCCTGAATAAAAAAGCAACAACACAGCAAACAATTCCAAACGTCCTATCAACATCAGGAACGACAATATCCATTTAGCAGCATCAGGCAACGCCGCCCATGAAAAAGCAGGACCGAATGCTCCTAGCCCCGGTCCCACATTGCCTAAGCTAGAAATTACTGTACTCATCGCTTCAATTATCCCCACCCCGAAAAACATCAGCAGTATCCATCCGGCCAAAATACAGAACAAATAAAATACAAAGAATGTATTCACTGAAGCAATGATGGAAGGCGATATAACCTGACGGTTCACACGAACAGGCAATACAGCCCTAGGATGCAGCATCCGTTTGAATTCATTTTTGATATTACGCGCCAGAATCATAAGGCGCATATTTTTGATTCCCCCACTAGTAGACCCCGTACATCCACCTGACAACATAGCAAAAATAAGAAGCATCCATGTAAAAGATGGCCACAAGTTATAATCATCCGTTGCAAAGCCGCATGACGTATGCGCCGTAGCTACTTGAAACAGAGCCCTGCGGAATGCCTTTTCCCAATCATAATGATTCTGAAAAACTAAGGCAAACGTAATAACAAGTGTCAGAATACTCACTGATTTCATAAACCAACGGAATTCATCATCCTGAAATAAACGCTTGCCTTTCCCTTTCAGACACATAAAATAGAGAGAGAAATTAATACCCGAAAGGATCATAAATATCGCTATTACATATTCTATAAACGGAGAGTTCCAATAAGCTACACTAGCTTGTTTGGTAGAATAACCACCTGTAGCCGTTGTTGAGAATGAATGACATACCGCATCAAAAAAACTCATTCCTCCTATCATCAGCAGCACAGTTTCTGCAATTGTAAGAATAGCATATATCATCCACAGCCACTTAGCCATCACATCAATCCGGGGATGTGTTTTGTCGTGCGTCACCCCGATAGCCTCAGCTGAAAAAAGTTGTATAGTTCCTCCCCCGAAAATAGGAAGCACAGCAATAGTAAAAAAAACAATACCCAAGCCACCTATCCATTGTGTCAAGCTACGCCAAAATAACAGACCATGTGAAAGAGATTCTATATCATCCAATATAGTAGCTCCTGTAGTAGTAAAACCCGACATGGTTTCAAAAAAAGCATCTGTCACTGAAGGGATTCCTCCACTAAAATAAAAAGGTAGCATTCCAAACAACGTAAACAAAAACCAAGTAAAAGTTACAATACAGTACCCATCTCGTCGTGTTAGTCGATTCTCAGCACCTCTACTACAAATTAGCAAAACTCCACCGACCAATGTATTCAAAAGAATGGTATATAGAAAATATTGATAATCTTGCTCACCGTAACATAAGGAAACAGCCGCACAAAGCAGGAACATAGCAGATTCAATAAAAAGTAATACCCCCAATACACGGAATATCATTTTTTTATTTATCAAGCTATTATTTCGGCTTCCACCTTTATATAATTTATCTGGATTATAAAATTCTCCCATCTTTTTATACCTTTTATATTCGACAAGTATATAGCGAATACTATGCCAAAATGAAAAACAACATTATAAACTATTGATAAACAAACAGATATTATATGAAGTCATAAAAAAAAGGGAAACACTACCCTTTTCAAAATGAAAGGGAGCGTATTTCAAAACAACAAGGTTGCAGATATGACGATCTCAAGCAAAATTTAAATTACATACATATCTGCTAACACTACAACATCGTCCTCATCATAATGAATAATGAATAAATATTTTAAAATTACCCACTATTTTACTATTTTTGCATCCAAATCGATAATCCTCTACTAAATTTAATTCGCCTACTGTGGAATTATTCTACAGCTGTTGCCTATTTTCCACACTTTCCCTATCAACAAAAGACAGAAATAAAGCACTGATTATGAATAGGAAAGACTATTTACAATAGTTTGGCACGCTGCTTGTATTCCTACTGACGGCATCTTAAACAATAACAAAACTAAAGTATGAAACTATTTTTTACACACAAAGAAATTGCGCTAAAAAAGAAAAGAACAGCGCTTGTAGTAATAGGTATTGGACTAGTTATCGGGATTTACCTGATTGTTTCCCATCGACCGGCAAAGATGCCGGAACTTCCAGTAGTTGCCATAGCACCGGCAACGCAAGACGATGTGGAAATATATGGTGAATATGTAGGACGCGTACGTGCACAGCAATTCGTTGAAGTACGTGCCCGAGTAGAGGGATATTTAGAACAAATGCTTTTCGCAGAAGGTACATATGTCACTAAGAATCAAGTGCTGTTTGTTATCAATCAAGATCAATATCGAGCCAAAGCTGACAAAGCGCGTGCCCAATTGAAAAAAGATGAAGCACAGGCACAAAAAGCAAAACGCGATTTAGAACGTATCCGTCCGCTATATGAACAAAATGCTGCCAGCCAGTTGGACTTGGACAATGCTACTGCTGCATATGAAACAGCAGAAGCCTCGGTAGCTATGAGTAGTGCCGACCTTGATCAAGCAGAACTGGAACTAGGTTATACTATAGTTCGTTCTCCATTAGCAGGGCATATCAGTGAACGTCACGTAGATTTAGGAACATTAGTCGGTCCGGGTGGCAAATCACTGCTTGCCACCGTAGTAAAAAGTGATACTGTATTAGTGGATTTCAGCATGACAGCTCTAGACTATCTGAAAAGCAAAGAGCGTAATGTGAACTTAGGTCAAAAAGACTCTACCCGCTCTTGGCAACCCAATGTTTCCATTACTCTAGCAGACAATACTATTTATCCATACAAAGGACTGGTAGACTTTGCCGAACCGCAAGTTGATCCACGCACAGGTACATTCTCCGTACGTGCCGAAATGCCGAATCCAGAACGGGTATTACTTCCTGGGCAGTTCACCAAAGTAAAACTATTATTGGATGTCAGAGAAAAAGCTACGGTAGTTCCGTTAAAGTCCGTTATCATAGAAAAAGGCGGTGCCTATATTTATGTAATGCGCAAAGATTCTACAGTAGAGAGACGTTTCATTGAATTAGGACCTGAATTCCAGAATCAAGTAGTGGTGGAAAGAGGCTTGGCTCCCGGAGAAGACATTGTTATAGAAGGATACCACAAGCTGAATCCAGGCATGAAAGTAAAAGTAAGTCCTGCTGTAGAAGACAAAAAAACGGAGGAAAAAGATACGATCGGATAATTTCACTCCCGAATACGAATTCCCCTATGGAGGAAAATTTACGCATTCAAAAAAACAATAGACATTATGAAAGTTAGTTTCTTTATAGACAGACCGGTATTTTCAGCTGTCATCTCCATATTAATAGTCATTGTCGGTATCATCGGTCTCACGATGCTACCCATTGACCAATATCCGCAGATTACCCCGCCGGTAGTGAAAATCAGCGCATCCTATCCGGGTGCCAGTGCCCTGACAGTATCACAAGCGGTAGTCTGTAGCCACTCCTATAGAGCAGGAATTGAACGGTACCCCAGGAATGCTTTACATGGAATCAAACAGTTCCAATTCGGGAGGTTTTTCAGCCACCGTCACTTTTGATATCTCGGCAGATCCCGATCTGGCGGCAGTAGAAATACAGAACCGTATCAAGTTAGCAGAATCACGCCTCCCAGCAGAAGTTATACAAAATGGTATTTCGGTAGAGAAACAGGCTGCCAGTCAATTGCTAACCCTATGCCTTACCTCTACCGACCCGAAATTCGATGAAATATACCTTAGCAACTTTGCTACTCTGAATGTACTGGACCTAATCCGCCGTATCCCTGGCGTAGGACGTGTTTCAAACATCGGAAGCCGATATTACGCCATGCAAATTTGGGTACAGCCCGACAAACTGGCCAATTTCGGTCTGACTGTAGCCGACTTGCAGAATGCACTAAAAGACCAAAATCGAGAATCAGCAGCCGGTGTACTGGGACAACAACCCGTACAAGGATTAGACGTAACCATTCCCATCACTACTCAGGGACGTCTATCTACTGTAAGCCAGTTTGAGGAAATCGTAGTCCGTGCCAATGCCGATGGTTCCATCATCCGTTTACGTGATGTGGCCCGCATCTCACTCGAAGCACAATCATACAATACCGAGAGTGCCATCAACAAAGAAAATGCAGCGGTATTGGCCATCTATATGTTACCGGGAGCCAACGCTATGGAAGTAGCAAAAAGCGTGAAAGAAGCTATGGAGGAAATCAGCAAGAATTTCCCCGAAGGAATGAGTTACGAGATACCTTTCGATATGACCACATATATTTCGGAATCTATTCATGAAGTGTACAAAACACTGTTTGAAGCCCTGATACTGGTTATCATCGTAGTATACCTTTCACTCCAAAGCTGGCGTGCAACAGTTATCCCACTAGTTGCCGTACCTATCTCACTGATTGGAACTTTCGGATTCATGTTGATTTTCGGATTCTCGCTTAATATCCTGACCCTGTTGGGATTGGTACTTGCCATCGGTATTGTGGTGGACGATGCTATCGTGGTAGTAGAGAATGTGGAGCGTATCATGGAAGAGGAGAAACTATCTCCCTACCAAGCTACCAAGAAAGCTATGGAAGGACTTACAGGAGCCATTATCGCCACTTCTTTGGTACTGGCAGCAGTATTTGTTCCCGTAAGTTTTCTAGGTGGAATTACCGGACAACTTTATCGCCAGTTTACGGTAACCATCGTAGTATCTGTATTACTGTCTACGGTAGTAGCTTTGACACTGAGTCCAGTCATGTGTTCACTTATTCTGAAACCGGAAGATCCGAACAAGAAAAAGAATATCGTATTCCGCCGTATCAATGAGTGGCTGGCTATCGGCAATCATAAATATGTAGGGCTTATCAAACACATTGTGAAACACCCGCGTCGGGTACTGAGCACATTCGGCATGGTATTGATCGCCATCCTGTTAATCCATCGCATCATTCCCACCAGCTTCCTCCCCATCGAAGACCAAGGATATTTTAAAATAGAGTTGGAACTGCCCGAAGGTGCAACGTTGGAACGTACACGTATCGTAACAGAACGTGCTGTGGAATACCTGATGAAAAATCCGGCAGTGGAATATGTGCAAAGTGTGGCGGGAAGCAGTCCGCGTGTAGGGACCAGTCAGGCACGAAGTGAACTGACTGTCATCTTAAAACCTTGGGAGGAACGTGACTCGCAAACTATTGACAATATTATGGCACAGGTAAAAAAAGACATGTCACAATACCCCGAATGCAAGGTATATCTTTCCACCCCTCCCGTTATTCCGGGATTGGGCAGTTCGGGTGGTTTCGAGATGCAACTGGAAGCACGTGGAGATGCCACTTTTGAAAATTTGGTACAAGCTACGGATACATTGATGTATTATGCATCAAAACGTAAGGAATTATCAGGTTTATCTTCGGCTTTACAAGCGGATATCCCCCAACTTTATTTTGATGTAGACCGTGACAAAGTAAAATTCTCAGGAGTACCTTTAGCCGATGTATTCTCGACTATGAAAGCTTATACAGGTTCGGTATATGTAAACGATTTCAATATGTTTAACCGCATCTACCGTGTATATATTCAAGCAGAAGCACCCTACCGGGAACATAAGGAGAATATCAACCTGTTTTTTGTACGGGGTACAGACAATGCCATGATACCGCTCACCTCGCTGGGTACCACTTCGTATACCACTGGTCCGGGCAGCATCAAACGTTTTAATATGTTCAACAGTTCTGTGATTCTCGGTGAGGCCGCAGACGGTTACAGTTCAGGACAGGCTATGGAAATTATCGAACAAATAGCCCGCGAACACCTACCGGAAAATATCGGTGTAGAATGGAGCGGACTATCCTTCCAGGAAAAACAGGCAGGTGGACAGACCGGCATGGTGCTGGCATTAGTGTTCATGTTCGTATTTTTGTTCCTTGCTGCCTTATACGAAAGCTGGATGGTACCGGTTGCAGTATTACTCTCTTTGCCTGTAGCCGCATTAGGTGCTTATCTAGGTGTATGGGGCTGTGGACTGGAGAATGATGTCTATTTCCAGATCGGATTGGTGATGCTGGTAGGACTAGCCGCCAAAAATGCAATTCTTATTGTAGAGTTTGCCAAAGAACAAGTAGACAAAGGAGTAGATGTAGTACAAGCTGCACTTCATGCTTCACAGCTCCGTTTCCGACCTATTTTGATGACTTCATTGGCATTCATCTTAGGTATGTTACCTATGGTCATTGCCAGCGGGCCAGGTTCAGCCAGCCGTCAGGCTATTGGTACAGGTGTATTCTTCGGAATGATCTTTGCTGTAACTGTGGGAATTTTGTTAGTACCTTTCTTCTTTGTACTGATATACAAGATGAAAGCGAAGATGAAACAAAAATAAGGATATAAAAAGATGAAAGAAATGATGAAACATACATTATTATATATAGCCGTATCAGGAATGACTTTGCTGACTTCTTGCCAATTAGGTAAGCACTACACACGTCCCGACTTACATCTTCCCCAACAATTAGATACATTACGACAACAGGATACATTATCTATTGCCGATATGCAGTGGTGGGAAATCTATACGGACACAACCTTGCAAAGCCTGATAGAAAAGACGTTGGATAACAACAAAGACATGAAAATTGCTGCGGCACGTGTAAAAGAACTTGCCGCAATGAAGCGCATAGACTTTGCCAACCTTTTCCCCCAACTGAACGGAAGCGCTTATGCCCAAAAAGAAGGAAGTAATTATGATGGTGACAACTATAAAAATGACCCCGAACAGGGTGGTAAACTTACCGTGACTTGGGAATTAGACTTATGGGGTAACCTGCGTTGGGCAAAAGACAAAAGCATAGCACAATTTCTGGGAAGCATCGAGGCGCAACGTGCCTTGAAAATGAGTATTGTGTCCGAAGTGGCACAAGCCTATTTTGAATTGGTCGCATTAGACAATGAGCTGAACATCGTTCGTCAAACACTCTATGCCCGTAAAGAAGGAGTACGCCTGGCAAAGCTTCGTTTTGAAGGAGGACTAACTTCAGAAACTTCCTATCAACAGGCACAAGTGGAGTATGCACGTACCGCAACTTTAGTTCCTGAACTGGAAAGGAAAATTTCATTGAAAGAAAATGATATCGCATTCCTGGCAGGCGAATACCCGCACCGCATACAGCGTTCCATTCTACCCGAAGAAGTAAAACTACCTGAAACATTACCAGTAGGTCTACCCTCCACTCTGTTGGAACGTCGTCCCGATGTACGCGAAGCAGAACAGAAATTAATAGCAGCCAATGCCAGTGTAGGTATTGCCTATACCAATATATTCCCACGACTCAGCCTCACAGCACAATATGGCGTAGAAAGTGAAGAATTCTCTGATTTCTTTAAATCACCCATTCATTATATCAGTGGCAATCTTCTCACTCCTCTCTTCGCCATGGGAAAATACAGAGCAACCCTAAAGGCCAAAAAAGCCGCATACGAACAGGAATGCTACAGCTATGAAAAATCAGTGCTGACTGCATTCAAAGAGGCCCGCAATGCCATTGTGGACTTCAATAAGATAAAAGATATCTACGAATCGCGTCTGCAACTGGAACGTTCCTCTAAAGCAACAATGGAACTGGCCCAATTGCAATACATCAATGGAGTAATAGGCTATTTGGATGTATTGGATGCACAACGTAGCTATTTCGATGCACAAATAGGATTAAGTAATGCAATAAGAGACAAACAAATTACATTAGTAAAATTGTATAAAGCATTAGGGGGTGGATGGTAACCATCCCCTCTTAATTTGATTTTCCTTTATCCGGAAAATCAAATTAAGATATATGCCTGATAAGACGTATTGTTCTCTACCGGTGTAAGTGACAAATAACCCGACTTCACTTTTCCATTTTCCAAATATAAAGGATGCTTTTCTTGAAGCGCAAGATGAGAATGCCATGCCTCACCGGGCTTTGCATAATATTCTATAACATACCGTCCCTGCACGCCATCACACACATAGTTATCATATATCAAACGTGCTACCACTCCCATATTCATACGAAGATTTATTTCCACACACGGATGAATGGCATACCCGCCGTTTTGGGTACGGCATATCATCATATCCACCCCCAGATAGCCTTCGTAACTCCCTTTTATAACTTCCGCCAACTCTACCTGTAACATCCTCCCAACCTGATGTAAGATTTCCGCAGAAACATATGTGGATATCCTCGCTTCAATAACCCGATCCGCAGCCAACAAGTTTTCTTTATAAACACCTCTCTTATCCGTTTCAAATAAGGAATACCCTATAAAATGTACCTGTCCCCACTCGTCTGCAAAAAACTCCATGGCAAAATCCAAAAGCTTATCATAAAAAGGCTCTCCTATCACCTCATGCTGAGTGGTAAGTATGTGTCGAACCCACCCTTCCAGAGGGATGGTAAAACTACCTGAAACATATTGTATCCCTCTCCCACTACCAGACCATGGCGCTTTTAACAAAGCACGAGAATGAGACAACACAAAAGCCTTCACTTCCTCTATTGACGACAATACAAAAGCCTCCCCCAATGTGGGAATATTCCCACCTATATGCCTACAAAGGCGTCGTAACACTTTTACAGCCGTCTGACGTCCGGATATTTGACGGATACGCTTCATACGCTCTACTGAAGGATATGCTGTATCAGGAAATCCAGCTTCCTGCAAACGACGCACCAAAGACGGATTCCATCCCCAAGGAATCACCTTATTATAAATGGGGAGGAATTCTGAAGTCCAATTGACCGAAAGCGGCAAAAAAGATTGTCTTTCCATTGTTTTCATACGCTGAGCAGAATCCAGCCACACAGTTCCTCCCTCTTCTGCATACCATGCAGGCAACATGGATAGCTCGGCCGCCATTCGTCGTGCACTGGCAGGTGCCATATAATAAGGATCACCACAAGCCAATGCCATATCATTTTCCGGATTGAATAAATAAAGCGCTTCCATTTCCGGACACAAAGATAAATGTTTTAGAGTACAAACCATTTCTCTTGTTCGTCTTTTAGTTGAAAAAAAATAATATTTTGCTATCTCCAGTTTGCAATTTGAATTAGTATTGCTATATTTGCAACCGATAAAAAAGCAACCATGGAAACCTTTTACAGAACACACAGTTATCTGGTGGAACATACAAATGCTCCTGTTCGCCGGGACTTGATGGACGAAATAGACTGGAACGACAGACTGATCGGCATCAAGGGTACTCGTGGCGTAGGGAAAACGACTTTCCTCCTGCAATATGCAAAAGAAAAGTTCGGAACGGATCACTCATGTCTGTTCATCAACATGAATAACTTTTACTTCTCTAAATATACGTTAGTGGAGTTTGCCGCAGAATTCGTAAAACGAGGAGGAAAAGTTTTGTTGATAGACCAAGTGTTCAAGTATCCCGAATGGAGCCACGACCTGCGTGCTTGCTATGAAATGTTTCCTACTCTGAAGATTATATTCACCGGATCATCCGTGATGCGATTGAAAGAAGAAAATCCAGAACTGAGCGGCATTGCCAAGGTATACTACCTGAGAGGTTTCTCATTCCGCGAATATCTGAATCTGCAAAGCGGTAATTGTTTCCGTGCCTATACCTTACAAGAAATTTTGGAGAATCACGAACAGATAGCGAAAACCATCCTGCGCAATGTGAAGCCGTTGGATTATTTTCAAGACTATCTGCATCACGGTTTCTACCCATTCTTCCTGGAAAAACGTAACTTTTCGGAGAATCTGCTAAAAACCATGAATATGATGATAGAAGTAGATATACTTCTTATCAAACAAATTGAGCTGAAATATCTTTCAAAGATAAAAAAATTACTATATTTGCTAGCTGTGGACGGACCCGTTGCTCCGAACGTCAGCCAGCTGGCCACGGAGATTCAAACTTCACGTGCCACGGTGATGAATTACATTAAGTATCTGGCAGATGCGCGTCTTATCAATATGGTTTATCCCAAGGGAGAGGAATTTCCCAAGAAACCTTCCAAACTGATGATGCACAACACCAACCTGATGTACTCCATTTATCCGGTAAAGGTCGAAGAACAGGATGTTCTGGATACATTTTTCATGAATACCCTGTATAAGGACCATAAACTATATAAAGGCGATAAAGGCACTTCATTTATGGTAGACAACGGACTGCATTTCCGTATTTGCGCAGAAGGGTGCAAGTTCAAAAATAATCCAAACGTGTATTATGCCCTACACAAATTGGAATTAGGACACGGAAATATGATCCCATTATGGCTTTTCGGCTTTTTATATTAAGAGATAGAGAATAGATTTTATTACCTAATAATTAGTAATTGTATGACTAAACAAAAAAAATTCATCACTTGTGATGGTAACCAGGCAGCAGCACATATCTCGTATATGTTTTCTGAAGTAGCTGCTATCTATCCCATCACTCCGTCGTCTACTATGGCTGAATACGTAGACGAATGGGCTGCCGCAGGTCGTAAAAACATCTTCGGCGAAACAGTTTTGGTACAAGAAATGCAGTCAGAAGGCGGTGCAGCAGGTGCTGTTCATGGTTCTCTTCAGGCAGGTGCGTTGACTACCACTTACACTGCATCTCAGGGTCTGTTGCTAATGATCCCTAACATGTACAAAATTGCCGGTGAATTCCTGCCTTGCGTATTCCACGTATCGGCTCGTACATTGGCTTCACACGCATTGTGTATCTTTGGTGACCATCAGGACGTCATGTCTTGCCGCCAAACAGGTTTCGCCATGTTGTGCGAAGGTTCTGTACAAGAAGTTATGGATATGGCTGCTGTAGCCCATCTTGCTACTATCAAATCTCGCGTGCCATTCGTCAACTTCTTCGATGGTTTCCGTACTTCTCACGAAATCCAAAAAATTGAAATGCTGGAGAATGAAGATCTGGCAGGTCTGATTGATCAACAGGCTTTGGCAGAATTCCGTCAACGCGCGTTGAATCCTAACAACCCTGTTGCACGCGGTATGGCTGAAAACCCCGACCACTTCTTCCAGCACAGAGAATCTTGCAATAACTTCTATGAAGCTGTTCCGGCTATCGTAGAAGAATACATGAACGAAATCAGCAAAATCACAGGCCGTCCTCATGGTTTGTTCGATTACTATGGTGCAGAAGATGCAGAACGCGTAATTATCGCTATGGGTTCTGTAACAGAAGCTGCCCGCGAAGCTATCGACTACTTGATGAGCAAAGGTGAAAAAGTAGGTTTGGTTTCTGTACACTTATACCGTCCGTTCTCTGCTAAACATTTCTTGGCTGCTGTACCTAAGACTGCCAAGACTATCGCAGTTCTTGACCGTACTAAAGAACCGGGAGCAAACGGTGAACCTTTGTATCTGGATGTTAAAGACTGCTTCTATGGAACAGAAAACGCTCCGGTTATCGTAGGTGGACGTTACGGTTTAGGTTCTAAAGACACTACTCCTGCTCAAATCATCGCTGTATTCAAGAATTTGGCTCTGCCAATGCCGAAAAACCACTTCACTGTGGGTATCGTAGACGATGTAACTTTCACTTCTCTTCCCCAGGAAGAAGAAATCGCATTGGGCGGTGAAGGCATGTTCGAAGCTAAATTCTACGGATTAGGTGCTGATGGTACTGTAGGTGCCAACAAGAACTCTGTTAAGATTATCGGTGACAACACCGACAAACACTGTCAAGCTTACTTCTCTTATGACTCCAAGAAGTCAGGTGGGTTCACTTGTTCTCACTTGCGTTTCGGTGATACTCC
>ERZ779932.1000-NODE-1000-length-12642-cov-2.792961_pt1 | contig 12642 bp, 5 predicted proteins | sample MGYA00511064_ERZ779932 | MGnify/ENA primary metagenome ERZ779932 (study PRJEB29588, sample SAMEA1966821) | human gut metagenome | biome: human gut; feature: human-associated habitat; material: faeces | place: Denmark | collected 2008/2010 ...
ATACATACGAAGACGGAATAGCGCAGGCTGTCAATGCAGGACTGAATATCCGTACCCATTTCACTCCGCCTGCCGATTTTATCTTGCCTCTTCGTAAAGCTGTTGATAATGGCAAAATCTCTCAGGAGACTCTCGACAAACGGGTAGCCGAGATACTTCGTATCAAATTCCGGCTAGGCTTATTTGACAATCCCTATCGTGGCAATGGTAAACAAGCAGAACAAATAGTCCATAGTAAGGAACACCAAGCTGTATCATTGGAAGCTGCCCGTCAGTCGCTGGTATTACTAAAAAATGAAACTAACCTGCTTCCTTTATCCAAATCTATCCGTTCCATTGCTGTTATCGGTCCCAACGCCAACGAACAGACTCAATTGATTTGCAGATACGGTCCGGCCAATGCTCCTATTAAAACCGTTTACCAAGGTATAAAAGAACTGTTGCCTCATACAGAAGTGATCTATAAAAAAGGATGTGACATCATAGATCCTCATTTCCCAGAAAGTGAAATCCTTGATTTTCCGAAAACTGCGGAAGAAGTCCAATTAATGGAAGAAGCCATTCGTGCAGCTAAACAAGCCGAAGTGGTAGTCATGGTATTAGGAGGGAATGAACTGACCGTCAGGGAAGATCGTTCACGAACCAGCCTTAACCTTCCCGGACGGCAGGAAGAACTTTTAAAAGCTGTTTGTGCAACCGGGAAACCGATCATTCTAGTAATGCTCGACGGACGCGCTTCTTCTATAAATTACGCAGCAGCTCATATACCTGCCATTTTACATGCTTGGTTTCCCGGAGAATTTTGCGGACAAGCTGTGGCCGAAGCCTTGTTCGGCGATTATAATCCGGGGGGAAGACTGGCAGTTACTTTTCCTAAATCTGTAGGGCAAATTCCTTTTGCTTTTCCCTTTAAACCAGGGTCAGACGAAAGTTCCTCTACTTCCGTTTACGGAGCGTTATATCCTTTCGGGCATGGCTTAAGTTATACTACTTTTACTTACAGTGATTTACATATATCACCATCACACCAAGGAGTACAAGGAGATATCCATGTAAGTTGTAAAATCAAAAATACAGGAAAAATAAAAGGAGATGAAGTAGTACAACTTTATTTACGGGATGAAATCAGCAGCGTTACCACTTATACCAAAGTATTACGCGGCTTTGAACGTATCAGTCTGAAAGCTGGAGAAGAACAAACTGTTCATTTCAGATTGCGACCACAAGATTTAGGATTATGGGACAAAAATATGAATTTCCGTGTGGAACTGGGTAGTTTCAAAGTAATGCTCGGAGCTTCTTCTACAGACATCAGATTACATGGTCAGTTCGAAATAACGCCCTAAACCTCCCACCATTTTAACTCAGCATGGAATGACAGGAATATTCAGATTCCTATAAATACAGTATTTCATTAAAACATCGGTAAATAATCAGTTCACATCTAATTTATGTTCACAGATCCTTTACCGATGTTTTGAACAAGAATCTTTTAATCTCTATTTTGAAGATATAAATGAAGGAGGAAGTTCTTCTACACCCCATTTTTTGTTAGGCTTTGCCCCTAATTTCAACTCCAAAGTCCCCCCCTTAATAAAGTCTTCATGATAAAACCAACATTTATTCCACTTTTTCCCATTAAGGGAAGCATTTTGAATGTACATATTATCAGTTGAATTTCCTTTCGTTATGATTTGGAAAGTCTTTCCGGAATAATAACGATTGTCCAAATGAATAGTAACCTTATCAAAAAGCGGAGAAGTAATCTCATAAAAAGGCTTTTCCGCACAACCACCATCCACCTCAAACAGTCCGATTGCCATCAGAACACCTAAAGCCCCCATCTGTCCCTGATCCTCATCATCCCGATAGCCTCCATAGGGAGTCACATCACAATAAGCAGCTTTTACTTTACGCACCCACTTCTGAGTAAGCCAAGGTGCTCCTGCATAACTAAACAAATGAGCCATTCCAGTCCCCGGCTGATTACCATAATCTGTCCAATTGCCTTCCTTTGTTTTATTAGAACGGAAAAACCCATACGACTCACTCTTTTCGAAATTAGCATTCAATCTCTTAACATACTGGTCGGCACCTCCATAAAGTTCTATCAATCCTGCCATATCATGTGGAACATAGTGTGAATAAATAGCAGAGTTACTCTCGCAAAATCCTCCTTTTTCTGTCAATTCCAACGGATCAAAATAAGGTAACCAGTTGCCATCCTCTCCACGAGGTTGCATATAACCACTTTCCGGATTCCAAAGATTACGATAATTCTTTGACCGCTTCATAAAAAACTCATAATCCTGTAATTTCCCCATTGTTTTCGCCATCTGTGCCAAGCACCAATCCTGATAGGCATATTCCAATGTCATGGAAGCTCCGGTAGTATGCATCCCTTCAACATCTTTCCGTCCGTCAGGCACATACCCCCATTCCTCATAATATTTCATGCCACCGGAATAAGCTGTCTTGCTATGTTCATAACCGGCATGGTCGCGAATACCTCCCACAAAAGCATTTTTCCGCAAACCTTCATAAGCCAGTTCCGCATCATAATTACGAATTCCTTTATTATAAGCCGAAGCAAAAAAAGAAACAGCCGGATCACCAATCATCACATACGTATAATTTCCTCCTGATGGTCCACGGGGAATCAGACCTCCGTTTTGATACATATCTATCATTGTATTACAGAAATTATCCATAACTTCAGGATATGCCATAGACCAGAGTATGTTCAGTGACCAATGACTTCCCCACCATGCATCAAAGTTATGATGATTATACAAAGGTTTTCCATCTTCTCCCAAAGGAATTTGCCGTATGCGCGGAAAGTCGGAAGTCATATCCATATAATGTCCATCGGCATCACTGACTACATGGCGTCCCAATAAGGCATGCCACAAATCCGTATAGAGTTTTATTTGCTGTTCTCTGCTACCGCCTTCCACTTCTATCCTTCCAAGCCAATCATTCCATTCGGAAAAAGAAGACTGCTTTACTTGCTCAAAATCCCAGCCTGACAGTTCCGTTAACATATTCTTACGTGCCTGTTCTACACTGACATATGAAATCGCCACTTTCAGCATCACCTTTTCGTCTTTTTCTGTTTTAAATCGGACTGCCATACCCGCATTCTTACCTGATATTCTTTCCGGATTGCTATTAGATTCTATCCGGCCTTCGCGCCAAGATACAACCTTATCCATTGGCTTGCTCAATTGTGCATAAAAATAAACAGGAGTATCTTTAGGACGACGTCCTGTACGTTCCATCATCTCCCATCCGGCTATTTCCTTATCACTTACTTTCCAAACCTCCGAATAAGCTGTAGGTCCATGTGCCAAAAACGCTCCCGTATCAAATAAAATATAACTGGCATCACTTTTCGGAAAAGTATAACAATGAAAGCCTACGCGCATAGTAGAAGTCAACTCTGCTGTTATGTCATAATCTGTCAGTTTCACTTTATGATATCCCGGTTTAGCTATCTCTCCATCATGAGTAAAAGCCGATTGATAAGCATTCATACCCAAATGCCCTTTAAACTCGCCAACGGTAGGCATCACCGCCACACCGGACATCTGCCAATTATGAACATGACTAAAACAGCGTATTTGTTTTGAGTCATACAGATATCCTGATCCCCAAGAGTGCTCGGTATCCGTATCAGGGCTAAGGCTGACCATACCAAACGGACGACATGCCGAACTGAAAAAAAACCATCGGGAACGGTGACTGTCAACAAAAGGATTTACCAAGTCAACATAATTCTTTTTAGTCCCCGCTTCATTGAACAACAAAGAACCAAAAGCAGGCTGATCACGATCGTATCCTTCAGGACGAATCTGCCGAAGAACCTGTTCCGTATAAGGCATCTGCATCCCTTTCCGTATAACAAAATGATTGTAGGTCATTTCAAAAATCGGCATATATCTACCCCTTCCTTTATTAGATATCTCAGTCCAGTTGCTATATTTTCCTGTGACATCCTTCCACACAGCAAAAGGAACATTATACCCCAAATTATATTTTGCGACATACTCAAACCCTTTCATAAGCCGGTTATCAAGAGCCGAATATAAATCATCACCTTGTTGCCAAGCTATTTCACAAACAGTTGCCAGGGCACCTATACCCAACATGCTATGCCCCTGATCACGACCACTCTCCTGTATCTGACCGGTATCCCCACTGATATAATGAGCTATTGTTCCGTTATCATTGGCATGAAGATAAAAATCAACCGCCTTATTATACATTTCCTCATTATCCCATAAAATAGCAGCTGCCATATAAGCTTTAGTCACAATAGGTCCCCAATTCCCATTTGTATAAGGCTTACGATGGTAAAAATTTTCCATTACAGGCAAGAACACTTCCCTTATCATTCTACTGATCTCATTAAACTGAACAACTGTCATCTTTTTATAAGTATGACGCAGTATTTCAGTAGCATAAATAATCTTTAATCCTTCCAACCCCACCAACAAAGGGGCATCATTCGTTTCCGGAATTCTTTTAAGTGTTCCGGCATAGCCTAACAATAATTCCAAAGATTTCTCGGCATGAGTCTTTTCACCAGTCAAAACCCACATCAATGCATTCTGATAGACTGCACTAAAGTCTTGCTCCATTTTTGATTTTGTATGACGAAACTCACCATCTCTTGAAATGATTTCAAAAGGTCCGAAAGGCTGATAATCCGCCTGAGAACAATGATGACTTTTCAATAATTCAAAAGAACCATAGGCAGGATATTCCTTATCAGCGATTTGAGCACGCATCCGCTCAATACTTTTTGTTGTATGTAATATTCCCGGATGCACAAATTTTCGGGCCTGCATCTCAAGTCCTATACTCAAAAACAGACAATAGAAACCCAATTTCAACAGGACTGATATTTTAAACTTTCTCATAACCGCTGCTGCTTATAGTTTTTGACAGATTTTATATTTCCATCGTCAGGAACTAAACGAACTGCCCCCCCCCCGGATGCTTTCAAACAAAAGTTTAATTTCGTCTTGTTGCTCACACGATAAGTAGAAACTCTGACTTTAGTACGTGTTTTCACTGATTTATCCCCATCCGTATAAATTTCCGCTATGTAGTTCTTTCCTTCGGGCAAGAAATCCAAGCTTACAGATAAAACACGCTTCTCATTATTTGTTATCGAACCGATAAACCATTCCTCTCCTTTACGACGGGCTATAGTAATAAATTCACCGACCTCCCCTTGCAACACTTTTGTATCATCCCATGTAGTATATACATCATCAAAGAATTTCAACTCGGGTTCGTCTTGAGAATCTGATGGTTTATCATACCAATACATATATTGCAACGGACTATAATAAACTGCCGCCAAAGCCAATTGATGCGCAGGAGTGGTCTGGATAGATTTAGAACGAGGAACACCATAACTATCCTTGTCTGCATTCAAGCGACCGAAATCCTGACGATAGTAACAAATGGTATAATCCGCCGCTCCAGCTATAAACCGGGTAAAGGGAAGAGTAGCATTATGTGTTGCATCAGGAAATTCCTCATTACCTCGGATACCTTCCTGAGTCATCAGATTAGGATATGTACGACTGAACCCTGTAGGACGGTACTCATCATGTACATCAACCATCAAGCCATAATCAGCACATTTCTTGATCGCTTCATGCATCCATTTAGTCCATACTTGTGATCCCACCTGTACGAAACCCAATTTAATACCCGCTATCCCCCAAGACTTATACAACGGAAGAATCTCATCCAATTGCTGTTGTAATGCACGTTGATTAACATACAGGATAACTCCTATACCCCGTTCTTTAGCGTAAGCTACCACCTCTTTCAGGTTCAAAGCATTTATATCCGGATTTCTACGAGGGTCTAATGTCACTGTAGTAGCATCAGAAACCTTGTCATATTCAAATCCATACCATCCCGCATCAAAATGAATATATTGCAGATTGCGTTTCACGGCAAAATCGACCAAAGCTTTTCCTCCTTCTGTAGTCAATGTCACTTCACGCACCACTTTTCCGGGTTTTATCCATGAAGTATCCTTTATTTTACAAGAAGGGTTCAAATTCAGAATCAAATCATTATGTTCCAATATTTGTCCCGGTTTATCAGCACACATAATCACCCTCCAAGGAGTATGATAAGGAGCAATATCTTCTACGGGACCATACATAGCAGATTGAATCGTATTCTTTTTTTCTGTCGATAACTTGAATTTTGTACGCACATAGTCTACCACTTGCGCTTCAGCCAGACATACGTAAGGACCTTCAGGTAATGTCAAAAGCAACGGACGGTCTGATTCACCGGGCCATCCTTCCAATGGGAGAAATTCATAAGGAGTCTGAGCCCTGGATGTAAAGTAAGCTTTTGTTCCTTCCGGTAAAGTATATTCAGTAAATTCATCTGTGATCTTCAAATATTGTCCGCCGGGAAACCGATAACGGAATGCAATCCCTTCATTATACGCCCGTATATCCAAAACCAACTTGTCACGAGAATTCTGACGGTTAATGACTACCGACCAAGCTTTATACTGATCTTTTATGGTGCTACGTTCTCCATATACAGGATGCCAGACAGTATCCTGTTCGGCAGTTGTCATGTCACCTAATGACAAATGATCACGCCATATAGTATTAGCCTTAATACCCAATAAAGATGGTTTTATCGTTTCTTTAGCATTCCAATTCAAAGAATAATGCAAGTTCCCACCCTCATCACTTAAAGTAAACTGATACTTTTCATCCGGCGAGGACATCTTTATCTCTTTTGCCTGAAGGATGGATAAAGAAAATACCATCCATAATACACCTATATATAATCTTTTCATCATACTAACTATTTATACCTTGCAAAGTTATACATTTATAGCGTACTCTCTATTTTTTATGTCATTGACAGATTAAAAAACCGTCTTTACTATAGATCAACAAAAAAGGAAGAATACGCTATAAACTTATTATAATATTAAGATAATTCAATTACTCCCAACCCGGATTATTTCCTAATTCCTGACCGTTGGATAAAGTATTCAACCATGTAACAGGAATAGGACGAAGACCATATTTACTTTTAAAGGTAGCTTCACTTAATTGGGTCTGAATCAATCCACCTGTAATATTAGTGACATCCCAATTGTATTTCAAAACTCTTTCTGCCAATTTTCCTGTACGCTGCAGGTCATTCCACCGTGGTGCTTCTCCATAAAGTTCCAATGCTCTTTCATCCAATACATTGTCTAATGTAACAGTACCAACATATTCTTGCAGTCCACCTTCCGGAGCATTATTCATGGCACGTTTACGTATCTGATTTATATAGTATAAAGCATTAGAGTTATCTCCCATTTTAACAGCAGCCTCAGCAGCAATTAAGTAAGTTTCGGCCAATCGGAACAAATAAATATCACGAGTTCCATTTTCTACTGTTCCCGAACTGTTATAACGGGTATTACAATCTTTAAATTTCCAAACAGGAAGCCAAACACGTGATTTTGCATTAAAGCTTTGATAACCGGTTTTATAATAATCATCATTTCCAGCATCAGCATAAGAACCCTCAGGATAATTATAGAAAAAACGTCCACGATTATTAGCAGCCGCTTTTTCAGCATCTGTATATTGTTTATAACCACTCTCTCCGGGAACAGGGAAATAAATTACGGTATCACCCTTTGCCACATTTACCCCATTTGTACTCTCAAACCAATTTCTACCATAAGCACGTCCGTCTATAGAAGTAGCCGGGTCACCATTCAATGGACTCATAAAAGTAACTTCCGTACGTCTATCTTTCTTCCAATCAAATAATAAATAACTATATTTGGTTGGCATAACAGAAGCATAATCATTACAATAAATTGAAGAAAAGCCCAAATCAGTCCAACCTTCACGATAAACAAACAAATAGAATTCTGTCTGAATATTATTATTCCATCCTGCTCCGGCAGAAAAGTTAAGACTGAAAATAATTTCATCATTCTCTTCATTTGCCTGACGATGAACCATTGCATAATCATCCAATAATGTATGTCCGGAATTCTTAATTACATCTACAGCATCATCGTAAGCCTTTTTAAAATCATCAGCTTCTGCATAACTCTGATATCCTCGAGTCAAATAAACAAGAGAACGAAGATGTTTAGCAGCCGCTTTTGATACACGTCCATAATTCGCCGAAGTCTGCTTCATGGGAAGAGAAGAATCCATAACGTCCTGCAAATCTGCCAGAATTTGTCTGTAAAAATCAGATCCACTATCCAATTGCGAAGTTGTAGAAGGTGAGGTCGGTTCTTCCAAGATCAATGGAGCTTGCCCCCAATTTTTTACAATTTCAAAAAGATATAACGCCCGCAAGAACTTAGCTTCCGCAACCCGTTGGGCCAAGATTTCTTTATCAATACCATCAAAAATATCTTGATCCTTTGTAACTACCATAGCAGCACGACCAATAGCAGCATTTACATTTTTCAAAGACTCATATAATACCTTCCACTGATTATAGACAGTGCCATTATCATTGGTATAATCTACTGTATACTGATTTAAAGCATTGGTTGCTGTTCCGTCATTCTGAGTCCCCAAATCCGTACCAAGTTGGGTCAACAGAAAATAGTTGGTTGTATTATAAACAGATTTTAATGTGGAATAGGCTCCATTAATAAGAGACTCATATCCTTCAGCCGTAGCATAATATTCTTCAGCAGACTGGCTAGACCAATTTTTTTCATCCAGAAAAGACGAACATCCCGAAAGAGCAAACACAGATGCCAACAGGAAACCTTTAGTAAATATATTTTTTGCTTTCATACTATCCTAATTATTTGAATGATAAATTAATACCAAATATTACATTGCGAGTCATTGCATCCGATGTATTGATGCTGACATTCAACTGTTCAGGATCAACCACATCCTTTGCACAGAAAATAAATGGATTCTGAACTGTTGCATATAAACGCAAATTGCCTAATTTCATTTTCTCAAGAACCGATGGTTTAAAAGTATATCCCAAAGTAATATAAGAAATCTTAAGGAAATTACTGGAAAACATCGTATGTGACATTTCCGATTTTGCATTTCCCCATGATCCTGCCTTGCTTCGATAAGTACCCATGTTACTAGGCTGTGCAGAAGCATTGGTAGGATTTTCCGGAGTCCAATAATCTTTTCTTAAATTATTAAAATTGAGATTGTTGTTTTCCAATGCATACGAAACATAGAACTGATTTCTAGCTCTTGCCCCTGCTTGGAAAGCTGCTTGAAATGACAAATCAAATTCCTTATATGTAAATGTATTAGTCATACCACCTGTCCAATCCGGAGTACGTTTACCATCAATCACACGATCTTTATCGTCAATCACACCATCCTCATTCAAATCCAAAGGTTTATATTGACCAGGTTTACAACCATATTTAGCTGCTTCTTCAGCTTCATCCAGCTGCCATACTCCCAATGTCATCAAATTATAATTTATATCAATAGGCTGACCAATAATCCAAAGATTACTATAATCACCACTCATACCAGCTAAAGACAATCCACGGGAAGTCAAATTCTCCTTATACTGTAAATCTACAATTTTATTCTTATTATAGGCAAAATTCAAACTAGTTCTCCATGAAAAATCTTTAGTACGGATATTATCCGAATTAATATTTACCTCAAACCCTTCATTTCTAACAGACCCTACATTTGCTTTTACAGAAGAATAACCGGTAGTAACAGGTACTGTCTTATTCATAATCAAGTCTTCTGTCAAACGATTATAATATTCCACACTACCCGAAATCCGATTATTGAAAAATCCGAAGTCAAGACCTACATTATATTCTGTAGTACGTTCCCATCCCAAATCCAAATTCCGTAAATTATTGGGAACATATCCAATAGACTCACTAGAACCGAATGTATAATATTTGGCACCACTAATAGATCCTTGCGTCTGATACGCACTTACATTATCATTACCGGTCTGACCATAACTTAAACGTAACTTCAAATTACTCAACCAAGACAAGCTCTTCATAAATTCTTCTCCTGACACTCTCCATGCTACAGCTGCTGATGGAAAACTTCCCCACTTATTGCCTTCAGCTAATTTTGACGAACCATCAAAACGAATACTTGCTGTTACAAAATACTTGTCCTTATACACATAATTGGCACGTGCTAAATAAGACATCAAATTCGTTTTGGTAAAACCGGAAGAAGAAGTATTACTTGCCGATCCTCCTGCCAAATTATACCACAAAGAGTTATATGACAATCCATTACCAATTCCTTTTAACTTTTCATCTTGTGATTGCTGCATAGAGAACACTCCGGTCAAATCTACGCGATGATCCTTCAATTCAAAGTTATAATTTACAAGATTATCCCAAACCCAATCTACATAGCTATTTTTCGCATAATTACTGGTTGCCTTATTTTGCCCTTTATTAGCTTTAGTGTATTTACCTCTGTACTGGCCAATTTCTTCCAAATTTATATCCGGCGAGAAAGTGGTCTTCAAAGTCAATCCTTTAATTGGAGTTATTGCCAGATAAATGTTACTCAGCAAATTGTACTTTTTGGTTTTATTCAGTTCATTCTTCATGGTAGTTAACGCATTATACTGACCATTAGAATAAGCCCACATTTCTTCTCCTGTCACCAAATCAGTCGGATGATAAGTCGGACGCAGACGAAAAGCATCCTGTAACAAGTCAGAGTTACCCGTATCACGTACTGAATGGGTTCCATACATATTAATTCCAAATTTCATGTATTTGCTAGGTTCTACATCCACAACAGCACGCAGATTATAACGGGAATATTCTTGAGGCTCCAACATACCATCTTCAAAATAATATCCGGCAGATAAAGCATAAGTAGCCATCTCATTACCTCCGGTAGCCGATATAGTATGATTTGTCATAAAGGCCGGACTAGAAACAGCATCCACCCAATCAAAATAATTTCCATCTTGAATAGCCTTTAACTCTGATGCTGTGAAAATCTGACTATCATCCACATATTTATTATTATTTCCGGCTCTTTTAGCCTCTCGTGCCAATTGCACATATTCTTCACCAGACATCATATCGGGCATATTCGTATATTTCCTATATCCGGCATATCCACTATAATCTATTTTTACTTTACCTATCTTACCTCTTTTAGTAGTAACCATGACTACACCATTAGTAGCACGGGAACCATAGATTGCGGTAGATGATGCATCTTTCAAAATATCAATTTTTTCTATATCATCCGGATTCAGGTTAGATAAAGAAGCTCCTGGCACACCATCTACAACAATTAAGGGAGATGTACTTCCGCTAATTGTATTCAAACCACGAATCAGAATATTATATTCCCCTCCTGGTTTACTATTAGAACGTTGAATTTGCACACCTGGCAAAGCCCCTTGCATAGCTCCTACTGCATCCGTTCTACCACTTCTTATCAAATCCTGAGTAGAAACAGAAGCTACAGCACCTGTCAAATCCGATTTCTTTACCGAACCATAACCTACCACTACAACTTCGTCCAACAGCTCAGTATCTTCTTTTAGAACAATCTTGAAAGAACGGTTAGAACCAATATTCAATTCTTGAGTTTGAAAACCAACGTAAGATATCTGTAACTTATGAGAAGGAAAAACAGTCAAACTAAAATTACCATCCAAATCAGTTACAATACCGTTGGTAGTTCCTTTCTCCATTACTGTAGCACCTATTATCGGTTCTCCATTTGGATCAATAACTTGTCCCGTAATCTTCACCGTATTCTGCAATACTTCTTGATTAATCGGAGAGTACAACCCTGCACCTGTTTGCTCTGCAACCGCATTTCCTAACGGCAAACAAGACAATACCATAAGTAATAAAAATTTGTCTTTCTGTTTCATAGCATGTACTTAAAGTTTAATTTATTAAATCATTCTATTTTTCATTTTCTTTTTTTACTTATTAAACGAATCTAAAATAAAATACACTCAAAAGACAGAAAAAATATTTTCTATCACTCACATATTCAAGAACATAAATATCTATCCGTCTGTTTACGAAGAACTCCCCTAGCTATATATAGCTGATTCTCTATTGTTCTCAATGATAGGCCTAAGTTTCTGCTTATCTCCGGATTAGAAAACTCTTTTTGGAATTTCATGATAAATATCTGTTTACATTTAGGAGGAAGGGAATTAATCCTTTTCTCCACAATCACAAAAAACTCTTTTGTCAACAAATCGTTATATCCATTTATATGTACCACTCTATTTTTTTCGTTACTATAGATTTCCTCGTATCTTTGCGCTATCTGCCTATGGCGTACCAAATCAATACAACGATTATATATTGCTGCATAAATATATTTTAAGGCTGCAGCCTCAGATACAAAATAATTTGTCTGCTGAAATAACCCTATAAATACATCCTGCACTACATCTTCAGCATAAAATTCACTAGATAACACCTTGCCCGCATACCGCATAAAACAATTCTTAAATTTCTTATAAATATCTTCCAAGGCTATATCCCCTTTTTGATAAAGACTAATATCAATAGATTGTGTATTCATAATATGAACGGATTAACAATGATTTTATAAATTAGCCAAAACAGATTGT
>ERZ779932.1014-NODE-1014-length-12563-cov-6.707227_pt1 | contig 12563 bp, 12 predicted proteins | sample MGYA00511064_ERZ779932 | MGnify/ENA primary metagenome ERZ779932 (study PRJEB29588, sample SAMEA1966821) | human gut metagenome | biome: human gut; feature: human-associated habitat; material: faeces | place: Denmark | collected 2008/2010 ...
TTTGTTTTTTATCATGTGTAAAATGCCAAACAATTAAAGCAACTGCAACAGAATGATCTAAACTTGAAAAGAAAAAATCACTTTCAAACAAGTTTGAATATATAGTACCACAAGTAACACTAATATATTGTTGTGATAACAATTCCTTTGTGTCTATATATTCATTTAACCATTCTGGAAAATTCGATTCTAATATTTTAAAATATTTTTTTATTTCTGTATTTAAATTATCATAATATTTTTTCATTTTTTCACGTCCTTACATTGTAAACAGGCTTTACACAATCTTTTGCAATTTAGCATTCAATCCAAGTTGCTTTTTTCCTTATATTTTTTTCTAGCTAATTTTTCTTTTTCATTTAATCAATACAAATTTACCACCGCCATAATTTCGACTCTAAAAATTTATATTATAATTATTATACTATAAATTAACAAAATTCTCCACTATAAATTAACAAAATTCTCCACTATAAATTAACAAAATTCTCCATATTTCCGTGGTATTTAAATAATAAATTATATATAATAATTTTAGAAATGAAACATAGTTCATAACCTGTTGCTCACCGGCTCCAGATTGATAGGAAACTCGGAAAATTTACTTCTGAGAGTAATAAATGCTAACTAGAAATAGTTAGTTTTTTTGTTATGTAAAGGAGTTGATTATATGTTAAATATAGAAACAAAAGAATTAAAAATAAGTGATAAATTAAAAAGAAAAATTGAGATGATTGGAAGATTTACTAATACAACTCCTATCATAAATAACGATTGTGTTAAGAATATAACAGGTACAAATGTTGCATATGTTATGCCACATATCATCGTTATTAAGAATAATAAATACTTAGTATTTGATGAATTTGATGATGTTTATATAAATACCTTTAAAAGCAAAATATCATTTAAAGATTTAGAAGATTATATAAATACACATTAAATATCTTTTTTTAAGTATTATACTTTTCAAAAATACTTTTAAAGTTCCAAACAAAAGAGAAGTGTTTTTTAAAATATTTAGATTTTAGACTACACTTTTCAAGTTTAAAGTGCCAAACAAGTGAAAGATATAATTTTTAGGTTGCAAAAATCGATTTAAAGTGCCAAACATATGAAAGGAGATATTTAAAAATATGAATAAAGAAAATAAAATAGCAGGTATTTACATTAGGGTCAGTACAGAGGATCAAGCTCGTGAAGGTTTTTCCTTGGGAGAACAAGAAGAAAGATTAAGAGAGTTTTGTAAGTTTAAACGATATGAAATATTTAAAGTTTATAAAGATGCTGGAATCAGTGCAAAAAGTGATAAACGACCAGCATATCAAGAAATGCTTGAAGATATAAAAAGTAAGAATATTAATGTAATTGTAGCATTTAAACTTGATAGACTTACTAGAAGTGTTTATGATATTGAAAAACTAATGAAAATAGTTAATGATTTAGATTGTGATATTGATTGTCTAGCTGATGAATCTAACACTACTACTTCAAATGGTAGAATGATTATGAGAATTATGACTAGTGTAAGTCAAAATGAAATAGAAAAATGTTCTGAAAGAACTAAAGTCGGATTAACTGGTGCAATTAAACAAGGACATTTACCAAGTAGAACTACACTAGGCTATAAAAGAGAAAACAAAAAGTTAGTTCCCAATCCACTTACAAAAGATATTGTAGTAAGAGTATTTGATTTATATTTAGAAGGTAAAAGCCACCAAAAAATAGCAAACATCTACAATAAAGAAAATGTTTTAGGTAAAACTTGGAAAGATTCAACAATACAAAAAATACTATCAAATGAAATATATAAAGGAGATTATATCCATGGTAAAAGAACTAAACATCCAACATATTATGAAAATGTAGTTGAACCTTTAGTTAATAAAGAAAAATGGGAATCTTGCCAATATCAAAAATTAAGAAATGCAAGACACTATGAAAGGACTTCAACATATCTTTTTACTAACAAATTAAAATGTTCTAAATGTGGTAATTATTTTGGTGGTAAAGCTAGTGTTAAAAAGAAACTTAATAAGAAGTATTACTACTATAAATGTAATCATTGCAAAATTAATTTAAAAGAAGATTCTATTGAAGATTTAATATTATTAGAACTATTAGCACTTGTTTATATAGATGACCTATTTAACGACTATTATACGCCTTTTATAAAGTCAAAACTTGATTATAATAAAATAGATTATAAAAAGGAATTAAAAGAACTAGATAAGGAAAAAGATAGGATTAAAACAGCATACATTAAAGGTATAGTTAAACTTGATGAGTTTGATAATGAGTTAAAACAAATAATATATAAAAGACAAGTATTAGAAAAACAAGAACAAGATAGTAAACAGTATGAAAATTTAAACTTTACTGTGGATGATTTATTGCTTATTAAAGACAAAAAAGAAATAGAAGATTATCTTCACCCTGAAAATATAATTGATTTGTTTGTTCGTTGGAACTATTTAGATAAAACAGATAAACAAAAACTGATTTCTAAATATATTGATGACATGGAAATAGAAAAGTTAGGTACAAAAATAGAAATTAAAAAATTAAATTTAAGAAACTCATTTTATTATGATTTAATTGATTATCATAATAATTATGACACTCCGCTTGATTTATTTATGTTTATGGATGAGGATAAATTTCCTATACCTGTAGCACATAATGGTTTTAGAACTAGAATTGAAATAGGAAATTATGTTAATAAATTAAAAGAAATGTATGATGTTAATTATTATGAAGTAAAACCAAATAAAGATTTCACTAATTTATCATTTACACCTAAAAATGATATAGAAAAAATAATAAGAATAATACCTATAAAAAATAATGATAAATTTAAAAGTAACAAATTAGAACTCGGAGTAATTACTATTAATTTATCAGATATAAGAAGTACAGATGGAACGCAGCTATATAAAAATATTTTTAAAAAATAAAATAAACAATTATATGCAACTTTACTTTAAAGTTAATCTAATAATATTGCATTTTTTCACTTGATACCTAGACTTTTTAAAAATTTTATAGTATAATTTAATTGTTAGCAGTAACTTGCTTAAAAAAGGAGGATTTGGTTATGGCTAAAAGAATATTTATAAGTTTTCCAATTGAAGATGCGAATTTAAGAGATTTCATTGTAGGTCAATCAAAACTTGATAAATCACCATTTGAATTTGTTGATATGTCAGTAAAGGAACCATGGAAAACAGACTGGAAGGAAAAATGCAGAACTAAAATTAAAGGTTGTGATGGTGTATTAATCATTATTACAAAAAATACTAAAAAAGCTTCGGGACAAATTTGGGAAATAAAATGTGCTAAAGAAGAAAAAATACCATGTAGAGGAATATGGGGACACAATGATGAAAAATACAATTCTTATTTGCCAGATGAAATGAATAACATTCTAACTGTAAATTGGAGTTGGAATAATATCAAAAATTGGATTGATAGCTTATAATATGAAAGAATATAGATTTGAACAATATAAAATTTTTGTAGAGTCTGCTGAAAAGAATAGTGAAAAAAGAGTTACACAAAATAACATATATTTAACAATTAATCTTGCCTTTTTATCATATATTCTTTTTCAAAAGCCAAATCTAGTTGAAACAATTATTACATCTTTTGTTGGATTAATAATATGCCTAGTTTGGTTATTAACAATTATTAATTTTTGCAAAAGAAATAAAGTGAAATTTGATATCATTAATGAAATGGAAGAAGAATTTGGCAATTTATATAAAGAGGAATGGAAAAGAATTTCAATATTAACACCCCTATCAACCTATGAAAAGTTTTTAGCAATTATTTTTATGATGGTTTACATTATTATTCCTATATTAAATATTTTAACAAAAAATGCTTGATACCTAGCATTTTTTTAAATTTAATGGTATAATTATAGTAGCTTATTAGGAGGTAAAAATGAAAATAACAGATGAAAAATATTATGATATAAATAAAATTAAAAATACAATAATTGAGGGAGATACGATTGATAATCTTAAAAAAATACCTGATGAGAGTGTCGATTTAATATTTGCTGATCCTCCTTATTTTATGCAAACAGAGGGTGAACTACATAGAACTGATGGGACAAAGTTTCAGGGCGTAAAAGATGAATGGGATAAATTTTCAAGTTATAATGAGTACGATAGATTTTGCTTTGAGTGGTTAAAGGAATGCAAAAGAGTATTAAAAAAGGACGGTTCTATATGGGTAATTGGTTCATTTCAAAATATATATAGACTTGGTTATATAATGCAAAATTTAGATTATTGGATTTTAAATGATGTTATATGGTCTAAACCCAATGCTGCACCAAATTTTGCTGGTACTAGGTTTCAAAATTCTCATGAAACCTTAATATGGTGCACAAAATCTAAGAAATCTAAGTATACATTTAATTATAAAACTATGAAGTATTTAAATAATGAAAAGCAAGATAAAAGTGTATGGGATATCGGAATATGTATTGGAAATGAAAGACTTAAGGGTGAAGATGGTAAAAAGATACATTCAACTCAAAAACCAGAAAAACTTTTGTATAAAGTTATATTATCTACTTCTAAGCCAAATGACATTGTGCTAGATCCATTTTTTGGTACAGGAACAACTGGTGCAATTGCTAAATTGTTAGGAAGAAATTATATTGGTATTGAAAGAGAGCATAACTATAATAAAGCTGCAGAAGAACGAATTAATAAAATAGTTCCAATAAACGATGACATTACTAATTTAAAACTTGAAGTAAAGCCACCCAAGGTTCCTATGAAAAAACTTGTTGAATCTGGAATGGTAAAAGAAAATCAATCTTTATATAATAAAGATGGAATTGAAATATGTAAAGTAAATATTGATGGAAATGTCTATGATAATGACGAAGTATTATCTATACATAAAATGTCTGCAAAATATCTAAATAAAACAAATAATAATGGGTGGGACTATTTTTATGTAAAAGAAAATGAACTTATTTCAATTGATGAATTAAGATATAGATATAATAATATGGAGGTAAAACATGGTTAATATTTTAGATTATAATGAATTTGTAGATGAGTTAAAAAAGACGGTGTATAAAAATGCAAAAGCAGATTTAATTAATAAAGTAGCAAGCAATCCTGATAGGTATATTGGAATATTTAGACCAACTACACCAGAACTAAAATTGATACAAAATATAACTCAATCACACGAAATTAGTTTTGGAGATTTTGTTGAAGATATTATTACCGTATATTTGGGTAAGTATTACAAGAATTTACCAAAGAGAGCTACTTATAAAGGTGAAACAATTTTATTTGATCAATTATTTGAATATAATAATAAAATCTTTATGATTGAACAAAAAATGAGGGATGATCACGATTCGACTAAAAAGAGAGGACAGTTTGAAAATTTTATAAAAAAAGTTGAATATTTAAAAGAAACATATCCAAATAAAGAAATAGAAGCTGGTATGTGGTTCGTTGATCAAACTTTAGTGAAAAACAAAAGATACTATTCTAATCAAATGCAACAATTTCATGAAGATAAAGTCAAATTACATTTATTCTATGGTGATGAGTTTACATCATATCTTGATAAAGTTGCAATTTGGGATGAAATGACTGAATATTTATTTAAATGGAAATTATCTGAAGATAATAAAATTGAATTAAATTTTGAAGAAAATTGGGAAGAAACAAAAAAAGAATTAAAAGAAAACGTTTCAAAAAATTCGTGGAAAAAAATCATAAATAATAAACAAGTTGTAGAAGAAATATTACCAATTCTATTTCCTACAGAAAAATATAAGGAAATATTAGAAGAACTTAATATTAATTATTAACATCCAAGTGTTGGTCATAATTTTGGTATCACATCCAAGTTATGGCTTTTTTATTTTGCTAAAAATTTCCTTTATTTATAAGCCTTTAAAAAGGAGCATGGTAGAAATCTTCCATATTTTTAACCTGATTTTGCAAGTGTAAAATAAGAAATGATAGCACTATAGAACCTTTATTTATATGGCATTAAATATAGTAGTGCTATCATTTCCTTTATCCTGCTTAATAATTATTAGTAATTTTTTATTAAATTTTAGTATTTTCATGGTATACTTATATAGTTAGTAGTTTATTACTACCTATAGTTTAGATAATTAAAAGTTGTCCGACTTCAACCTTTATGGCTCCAAATGAATTTAACACCATAAATTTGGTGTTTTTTTATATATTTAAAATTCGAACCCACATCTCTAGCCTTGGTTAGAATTATTCTTAAAACTGATAATATCTTCTCTAAGAAAATTCCATCTAACTGCGACTAAATACCTGTCTTTTAAATTTCCCTTAGAAGTTATACATCTTTTTTGAGGACCTAAAGTCATACAAGCAACATGCGGTGAAGTAAAATGAAGACACTTTTTTGACAAAACTAAGTCATATAAATCATATTTACTTATCCAAACATAATTATCTATTGTCCCACAAATTAAATAGTCAATATCATATTCTGAATTCCTACCACGAACAATAAATCTATCAACCATATCTATAATTATTCGTGTTTTATTTACATAACTATTAAAAATATTTAGATCATCTTGATATAATTCTTTGTATTCTACACTATTAAGTTGATGTTCATAATCTGTGTTCCCATCTTTATCTTTTTTATAACCATAATGATAACTCACATATTTATCAATGATTTTATAAGGTATACCAAGCTTTCCCAGATATCTTTCAAATTCTTGTATTTGTTCATGATGAACAGAATTATTATTACCACATTTTATACTTATACCTTTTATATAATTCTTGTATTTGATAAAGATATCAGCCTTTTGATTAATTTTATTTTTCCAACACCTAATTCTTTCTGTATTATCTAAAATATCACCAAATAAATCTTTCAAAAAAAGTTGAGAATTATTATCCATTTCATGTAGATATTTTTTATCAAATAATTCTACAAAATCTTTTTCATTTTGATATCCATAATTCATTTTGCCTCCAAAAAAAGAGAATACTCCCTAAAAAGTATTCTCGAATAGATATATTTTTTCTTGCCTAAAAATATAAATTATCGTCTAAATTGTATTTTGTGTTAAAACAATAAGCAAGAAATTTAACACAAGTAAATTGTACCATAATAAAATGATTTAATCAACAAATTTGACTAAAAACAACATAAAATGATATAATTAACTTAAATTAAAAAGCAAGCAACAAAGAAAAGAAAGAAGGAAGGATAATATATGAATTTAGAACAAAACAAACTAGAAACAATTGAAAATTACTATGGAAGCATAAAAGCATACTCACTATTTTTAGCGGGAATTTATCAGTTTTAAACCACTAAATCTTCGCAAACCGTTATAAAATGGTTATTTTTTTGTCAAATTTGCAAATTTGGTATTGCATACCTGCGTACTTTTAATGTGTAATGATATTGTAAGGTGGTAATTGTAAATGTCAATATTTTTTGTAGGTTTTTGGTAAAGTTAATTTGTAGCCTTTAGCTACTTTTTTCCTCGTTAAAATCTTCTTGTACTAAATCTTTTATTCGGTAAGATTTTCCTTTAATATTCATAATTACTGAATGATGAACAAGCCTATCAATTATTGCTGATGCAATAGTTGTATCTCCAAAGACTTCTCCCCATTTTGAAAATGGTTGATTTGTTGTTATTATTGTTGGCTTATTTTCATATCTTTTTGCTATTAACTGAAAGAACATATTTGCTTCTTCTCTTATAATGGGTAAATAACCAATTTCATCTATTATTAACAATCTATACTTACAATAGAACTTTATCTTACTTTCTAACCTGTTTTCTTTAAATGCATTACTTAGATTTGTTATTAAATCATTACAACTTATAAAATACACTGAATTTCTTTTCTTTGCTGCTTCTATTCCTAATGCTGTTGCTAAATGAGTTTTACCAACTCCTGGATTTCCCATAAACAATACATTCTTCTTTTCTTCTATAAATCTTAATGTCGCTAAATCCGTTATTACATTTTTGTTTATACTAGGTTGATAATCAAAATCAAAGTCTTTATTTTCTTTTACAAACTTTTTTATTGTTTCATATGATCCTTTATAATTTTTTTCTACTTTTAAAAAGTAGTATATTGAATAAGCGGTTATTCCTGGTATTGTTTCTAATTTATTTATAATAATATCTTTATACTCATCTATTATATGTTTTCTAATTTTAATTGTTGGTTCTATTCCTTTTTCTTTACTTAATTCTTCTAGATATTTAATTTTTGCTGTTCTATAATCACACCCATATTCTCGACCCAAAGCAGCAAAATTAGGTTTTATTTTCAATCTAATCATTTCCTTCATCATATTTCTCATTTGCATATTATCTTTTTCATTCATTTTACAATCACCTCAATAGTAATTGTACCATTAAAAAAGATGTAGGAAAACCGACATTTAAATTTACCGATTTCCTACATTTTATTTTACCATTTACAGCCTAAAATTAAAGAACTTTATAAGTATGATAAGTATTGTAAAGAAATAACTAAAAGAGCCGAAAGCATACAAAATAATCTTAATAATTTGAATAAAGATATACAAAAAGAAAAAGACAATTCCAGAGAAATATGACCTAGTATTGTCTTTTAATATATTTTACCTTATTTGCTTTTTTTAATATTGTTTATTAATATATAGATACCTACAGCCCAAAAAATTAGAGAAAAGAAGAACATTGAATTCCCACCGTCAGACCATGATTTAATAGCTACTGTATCAAATACAATTAAAAAACCAAACCAAAATAATAGGAAACCAAAAATATATATGTAATTAACAATATTCCCAACTTTTTCAAAGTTTTTTTCACTTTTTTTCACTTTGTCCATATTCAGCTTTCCATTAACATAATCATTAGTATTTTTCTTTGTATTTATAGCTTTAATTATCATTGAAATACCATAAATTAATACTGCAATACCACAAATAAGAAATGGAATACCAACAATTTTTGTAATATTATCTGCACCTTTAAATACTATCATTGATGAAACAACACTGAATATTGCTCCTCCAATAGTGGTCCCAATACCACTAAACACTTCTGCAAATGATTCAATTTTGGCATCCTGAACGGGATCTTGTTGAATATTAAGTGATGATTTTAAATCCATAGTTTGCATTTGATCTTCAGTTATTAATTGTTTGCCACACTTTTCACATCTAATATTTGTACTTAAATTCTCATTGCCACAATTAGGGCACTTAACAGTATTCAAACTTAACACCTCTCATTCTTTATTGAGGAAAAATGGCTACCAAGAGCCACCTCCACCTCCACCTGATCCACCACCAGAAGATCCTCCTCCTGAAGATCCTCCTCCACCTGAATCACTTGATGGACTTGATGACATAACGCTTTGTGCAGATGTCATTGTATTATTCATAAATGATCCAAATGCTACCATATCAAAGGCATTAGGACTATCATACCAAGATGGTGCTTGTAATGATATTGACTCAAATTTTTTAATCCATTTATCAGAAACCCCTAATACATAAGTGTATGGTAGAATATTATAGAAGTATGTTGGATCTTGCATAACCATAGTTTCTAATTTGTCTTTTTCTGCAGTTTCAAGGAAGTTTCTAAATCCTTTTAATTTGCCAAGCATTTCATTTCCATAAGGTGTTCTTTTTGGTAAGTATTTCAAACAAATAACCATTCCTAGAACACAAATTACACCAATTATATATCCTATTAAATATGTTAGATCTTGTAATAATGCTGGTAGTACGGTAAATGCCCAAGGCATACCTCCAAACATTCCTCCCCATATAAGTGCAAATAATTTTGTACCAATTGATGAATGAGTAGCTTTTCCGTTAACATAAATTGTTTTTGTTCCACCGAATAACATACTAAACATCACAGTAAATCCGATGCCTGGGAATAAAATAGCGACTATTAACATTCCTGTCTCACCATATGTAAAAACAGGGGGTATTGTTATCATACAGAAGGTAGCTATTATCATTAATATTATAAAGACTGTTTTGCTAGATGCAGATTTTTCAAACAATTTATGTTTGTTTTCTTTATTATTTATATTAGATAATATTCTTCCCATAGTGATATAGAAATTATCATATAAATCCATTGAAGTTACTTCATTAATATTATCAGTAGGTGTTTCAGGAGTTTTACTAAATAAAGATGTAAATGATGATCTTTTTGTAAATAATCCATTTAGGAATATTTGTTCATTAATATTATTTCCATCATATTCTTTTAATTTTGTTATTTTAAAACCTTTAGATTTTGAGAATAAAGACTTTTCTTCGGTTTCAGCAATTTTAATATACCCTTGGTTTGCTAGGTATATTAATAAAGATGTTACATCTTGATTATCTGCTTGTCCTTTATATAAAAATCCTACTTCAAGACTGTTAAATCCTTGTGGCGGATAGAATTCTACGGTTTCTACAACTTGATCATCACGACCAAATTTATACCATAATATTATTGCTATTGCTAAAAGTATAAGTGGAATTAAGAATAAAATATAGTTCATTATGTTTATATCAAGTCCAGTTCCAACAAAATATCCTTCTGGCAGTTCACATCTTACAGTTAGAGCTTCACCAGCACCCAAAATACCATTATAACTACCTGTAATTTTGTTTCCACTAACATTATATTTTACTTTACTATTATCAGTTGAGCCTGTTGTTCCTGATGAAAAACCCAATTTACTTGAATCAAATTCTTTAGGCATAGTAATTGAAAAAGTTACATTTCCTATTACCGTATCCCATTCATTTCCAATTATATTGTAATATAATTCATCGTAATCTTTACCAGGATCTTTTCCTAAATTGTATGTATATTTAATTACATACTTTTGCTCTCCTGTTAAAGTTCTACTAGCTGATCCAATCTTCAATTTATAATTTCCATTTTCTCTTGATGTTGTATATTCATTATCAACACTAACATTTGTTACTTGAGTACGATTAGTTGATGTTGTACCATCTAATCTAGTGATTGTATTCTTTAATGGAATAGTTCTAAATATTCCATGTTTCGAAACATTAAAATATGCAGTAATTGTCTCAGTTATATCAAAAGTATTGTTTTCATTAACAATTATATTAATATCATATTTATCAATAACATAATCATAAGAACTATATTGATAGTTCTTACTAGGTGTTAGACTTGTCGTATTATTTAGTGACGAATTTGTATTATCATTAGTTTCAATTGATAAACGATAATAATATATATCATTAACACTATGTCCATTCAAAATACTTAAATTAGACATTTGGCTAAAACTATTAGATCCTGATATTGCTGTTGCCGAATTATATCCTTGAGCAATCAAATTATAATTAGAATCATAATAATAAGCAGTAGAAGTATAGTTAATTTCATTATTTGAGCTATTTCTTACTATACCTGCTAAGCCAAATGCTTGGGTAGAAATGGAAGAAAAATCTTTAAATGAAATATTAGTAAAAGATAAACTTCCGACTTCTAAACTTTGAGTATTGTTAATATTTACAAAAGAAGTTTGTTCTGTTAAAGCATAAGTATTTGATGGATAAGCAAATACTAGAGATAGTACAATTACAGCAAATAAGGAAATACCCTTAATAATTCTTTTCATTGTACCCCTCCATAATTATAATTCAACTTTTACATTTTCTCTTTCGTTTGCACTCGCCTCAAACATTGCTTTTGATTTGTAACCGAACAATCCAGCAAAAATATTACTTGGGAACATTTCAACTTTGTTATTATAAATTCTAACAACACCATTGTAATATTTTCTTGAATTAGCAATATCATCTTCAACTTTTGATAACTCTTTACTTAAATCTTTGAAGTTTTCATTAGCTTTCAAATCAGGATATGCTTCTGCTAAAGCCATAATTTTACTAATACCACTAGATAGTTGCTCATTTGTCTTAATCTTTTCATCATCAGACATTTTGTCATAAGCACTATTTCTTAGTTCTACAACTTCTTTTAAAGTATCTTTTTCATGTTTAGCATATCCTTTTACAGTTTCTACAATGTTAGGAATTAAATCCCATCTTTTCTTAAGATAAACATCCATAGTAGAGAATGCTTCTTTTACCTTATTATTTAGTTTTACAAAACTATTATATAAAGCAAAAGCATAAATAATAATTAAAACAATAATTGCAATGATAATGTAAATCCACATAATTTCACCTCCTATCGTAATTTAATTTTATCATATTTTTTAATTTTTTTAATATATTATTAAAAAATTTTCTTTCAAAACTATTGTAATAGATTTTATATCTGCTATAATTTATTTAGTTGATTTAATCAAACAACTTTGGGAGTATAATTTTTCGAATATAAGTAAAGTTATCGCTCCAAATGAATTTAACACCATAAATTTGGTGTTTTTTATATATTTATAATTCGAACCCACATCTCTAGCCTTGGTTAGAGTTATTCTTAAAACTGATAATATCTTCTCTAAGAAAATTCCATCTAACTGCGACTA
>ERZ779932.1029-NODE-1029-length-12414-cov-1.521159_pt1 | contig 12414 bp, 8 predicted proteins | sample MGYA00511064_ERZ779932 | MGnify/ENA primary metagenome ERZ779932 (study PRJEB29588, sample SAMEA1966821) | human gut metagenome | biome: human gut; feature: human-associated habitat; material: faeces | place: Denmark | collected 2008/2010 ...
AAATGGCTGCAGCCAATATACAGGAGTGTCTTGGCGTAGATAAGGCAAGAGCTCAGCAGATAGCAGAGAAAAGTTTGCGCAGATTTGGTAGAATGGTAGTAGAAGTAATGCGCTTCCCTTTGTTAAATAAAGATAATATAACTAAGCTTGTTAATGTTGAAGGCCTGGAATATTTGGAAGAAGCCTATAAACAGAATAAAGGTGTCATTATTGCAACAGGTCATTTTGGCAACTGGGAGCTTTTAGGGGCAACGATTGCTTTGCATGGCTATCCTATGCTTTCTATAACGAGAAAACAAAATAATAAATATATGGATCGCTTCATTAATGAATATCGTGAGATGGTGGGACAAAAGGTTGCCTATAATCGTGGCGAACATGGTTTGCTTGCTATTAGCAGAATACTGAAGGAGAAAAAACTGCTTGGCGTTCTATATGATCAGGATACTAATGACGACGGTGTTGATTTAAAACTTTTTGGAAAAGACAGTATCATTCCTTTAGGTGCTGCTGCTTTATCGCGAATTTATGGATCTCCTGTTTTACCATGTTTTATTCATAATAGTGAAGAGGGCGGTTGTACGGTTAAAATATATCCGCCGCTTTATACGCCTAAGAGCAAGGATAGGGAAAAGGATTTTTATGATGTGACTCAGGAGCTGGTTGTAATTTTGGAGCACGAGATCATCAGTCATCCGGAGATGTGGTTTTGGGTACATGACCGCTGGAAAGACGGGCGTGAGAGATTTGCAGTCAGGAAATAACCGGGGAAAGGCAGGAGGGAATTTTGAAAGAAATAATGCAGCAAACATTGGCAGCTCCTATTGCTTATTCTGGCATAGGGTTGCACTCAGGAAAAGAAGTTGCAATGAAATTATTGCCGGGAAAAGAGAATACGGGTATTGTTTTTGTACGTACAGATCTCTCGGGGCATCCTGAAATACAGGCTTTAGCGGAGAATGTAAGTTCTACGGTTAAAGCTACTACTGTCAGTGAAAATGGGACCGAGGTATTTACAGTTGAACATTTAATGGCGGCATTTTCAATGATGGGCATTGATAATTGCCGCATTGAGATGTCTGCGCCGGAACCTCCAGTAACTGACGGCAGTGCTGCTGTATTTTGTGAGCTGATTTTACAGGCGGGCAGAATAAGGCAGTCGGAGCCAAGAAAGATATATGCTGTTGACAGGGCTTTTTCTGTTTATGAAGATGATAAATATATCACGATTCAACCGTATGATGGTTACAGGATTTCTTTTGTATCTGTTAACGCGCATCCTGCTTTAGGGACACAGTATTTTGATATCGAGCTAACAGAAGAAAAGTTCCTGCAGGAGATCGCTGCTGCCAGAACTGTTGGCTTTATGAGTGAAATTAAGCAAATGCAGCAGATGGGGCTGGGGCTTGGCGGCAGTATTGAAAATGTTGTTATTTTTGATGATGATAAAATTTTATCAGAGACAAGATTTGATAATGAACTGATCAGACATAAAATTTTAGATGTGATTGGAGATTTATATTTATTAGGGCATCTTCGTGGGCATATAATTGCTGTGAAGTCAGGACATGCATTTAATTCTTGTTTAGCAAAGCAAATTCAAGCCTATAGGATCAAGGAGGAGAAATGATGATTACTTTAGACGCTATTGAAATTCAAAAAATTATTCCGCATCGTTACCCAATGCTTTTGGTAGATCGCATTTTAGAGTTGGAACCGATGAAAAGGGCTGTCGGTGTCAAAAATATTACCATGAACGAATTGCAGTTCTTAGGTCATTTCCCTGGTGAACCGATTATGCCTGGTGTGCTCTTAATTGAGGCAATGGCTCAGGTCGGCGGTGTGGCAATGCTGTATCCGGAAGAAAACCGTGGCAAAATTGCGGTCTTTGGTAAGATCGATAACGTACGTTTTCGTCGTCAGGTAGTACCGGGGGATCAGGTTATTACTACAACTGAAGTTGTAAAGATACGTGGAAATATGGGCGTTATTCATTGTGAAGGCAAGGTTGATGGTCAGGTGGCCTGTGAGTGTGATTGTACTTTTGCGATTATGGATCCAAAAAAATCTTAATAAATGAAAAAACGTTAAAATTTGCAGTAAAATGATGAAATAGGAAGTTTTTTGTACGTAATCAGTTAAAACAACCGAATTCAGCGTGCGAAAAAGTAAAAGCTTTGGCAGAATATAGATAATATAGTATAAAGCTGTTTAATTGTTTGATTAAAATTGAGGAGTGAAGGAAATGAGTTCGGTTGTTATTCCTATGCCTAAAATCCATGAAACAGCAATCATCCATCCCAATGCTGTTTTAGGAAAAAATGTTGAAATAGGCCCTTATGCTGTAATCGATGAAGAAGTAGTCATCGGCGACAATTGTAAAATAGGAGCCCATGCGGTGATTCATAAATATACTACAGTTGGTAAAAATTGTAAATTTTTCCCGGGTTGTTCTATAGGTGCTGATCCGCAGGATTTAAAATTTGAAGACGAGAAAACATCGACGGTTATCGGTGATGGCTGTGTTTTTCGTGAATGTACTACCGTCAACAGAGCTACTGGTGAAGGAAATAAAACTATTATTGGTAATAATATACTGATGATGGCTTATACGCATGTCGCACATAATTGCATTGTTGGTAATAATGTTATTATGTCCAATGTTGCAACACTTGCCGGACATGTTATTGTTGAAGACAGGGCTGTTATCGGCGGATTATCAGCAGTGCATCAGTTTTGCAAGATCGGCCGTAATGCTATGATTGGCGGTATGGCACGTGTTGCTCAGGATGTGCCTCCTTTTATGATCGTTGCAGGTGATCCGGCCTTTGTATCGGGTTTGAACAGTGTTGGATTGGCCAGAGCCGGTATGGCTCAGGAAATACGCAGTCAGCTGAAAAAAGCTTTTCGGATTTTATACAGATCCGGATTGCCATTACAGGAGGCTGTTGCTACAATGGAGCAGGAGCTTGACAGCAGCGAGCCTGTTGAGCATTTGATGCGCTTTTTGCGTAATGTAGAACGTGGTATTATTCGTACCCGCAGAGATTAAGGTGGTGACCTGGTGGAGACTATAGGCTTATTGTCGGGAATCGGCCATTTGCCGGTGGATGTAGCTTTATCAGCCAAGTCTATGGGTTATAGAGTTATAGCTGTTGGAGTTGTCCCTGATATAGATCCGGAGTTAGCAGAGGCTGTTGATGCTTATTATGACATTCATATAGGGAAAATTGGTAAGATCATCAGTACTCTGAAGAAAAATGATGTAAAAACAGTGACAATGATAGGAAAAGTTACAAAAGAGCTTTTATATAAAGCAGGAGCTGTTGTTCCTGACCTTAGGGCAATAAAAATACTGGCTTCCGTACCTGACCGTAAAGATGATACCATCATGAACGCTATTGTCAAGGAGCTGGAAGGTGAAGGCATCAAAGTGATGGATCAGACACTTTTGATTCAGCCGTTATTGCCGCCGCCTGGCGTTTTGACCCAAAGAATGCCAACAGAAGCGGAAGTGGCTGACATGGATTTTGGCTTTGCAATGGCGAAAGAAATTGGTCGTTTGGATATTGGGCAGACGGTGGTGGTAAAAGATCGTGCTTTAATGGCCGTTGAAGCTATTGAAGGAACTGATGCCTGCATTTTACGAGGGGGAACACTTGGCAAAGGTGTTATTGTCGCAAAAACGGCAAAACCGGCGCAGGATAACAGGTTTGATATGCCAAGCATTGGCACAAAGACCATGGAATCAATGATAGCAGCCGGAGCGACCGGTTTGGTAATTGAGGCCGGCAGAACGCTGCTTGTAGAAAAAGAAAAAACTCTGGCTTTGGCAGATGCTCACAATATTACTATTGTAGCAAGATAAATGAAAAATAATTGCTAATTATGCAGGCTGAGCGATACGTTCAGTCTGTTTTTGTGTTATAATATAAAATGAATTGTTGTGTAATAAAATAAGAACTAGAAAACTTTTTAAAGTGTTTTGATAGCTGGAAGGGAGCGTTTATGGCTAGAATATTGATTTCTGCCGGAGAAGCTTCGGGAGATATTCATGCTGCTGCGGTGACAAGAGAATTAAAAAATATTGCTCCTGATACTGAAGTTTTCGGTATGGGCGGTGATTGTCTGCGTGAAGCTGGCGGCGAAGTGTTATTTGATATTAAAGAACATGGGGTAATGGGGTTTGCGGAGATTGTTTGCAAATTACCAACGTTGTTTAAATTGAAAAAAGCTTTTGCCAAAGTAATGGAAGAAAGAAAACCGGACTGTCTGGTGGTTGTTGATTATCCGGGGTTTAATATGCGTTTGGCAAAACTTGCAAAAGCAAAAGGCATTCCTGTAGTTTCTTACATCAGTCCTTCTGCTTGGGCCTGGCATAAAAGCCGTGCGAAGAGCGTTGCTCAGATTGTCAATAAAGTTGCTGCCATTTTCCCGTTTGAATATGAAGTTTATAAAAATGCGGGGGCTGACACCGAATTTGTTGGACATCCTTTGGTGGATATAGTGAAACCGCATCTTAGCAAAGAAGCTGCCTGGAAAAAAGCAGGAAAGAATGCTGACAGGGATTTGATTTTATTACTTCCGGGAAGCCGGTTGATGGAAATACAAAAAATGCTGCCAACGATGTTACAGGCCGCAAAATTAATTTTAAAAAAACGTCCCGATACAGATTTTACTATGCCGCGGGCCAAAACAATTCCTCTGAAAATGCTGGAAGATATGGTAAAAGCTGCAGGAGTACCGGTCAAAATAATAGAAGGTGACAACTACGATGTGATGTTCAGTGCTGATCTGGCACTGGCTACAAGCGGAACAGTGACTTTAGAGGCGGCGCTGTGCGGATTGGGGTCAGTTATCGTTTATAAAACCTCGCCTATTACCGCTTTTATTGCACGCAGAGTTATCAATATACCTAACATCGGCTTGCCAAATATTGTTGCAGGCAAACGTATTTTACCTGAATTGCTGCAGGAAGAATTCACTCCGGAACGTTTGCAGCAGGAGGCTCTGGCACTTTTGGAGCCGGAGCGGAACACGCAGATGAAAAAAGATCTGGCTTATGTCAGTGAGCGTCTGGGAGAGCCCGGTGCTGTACATAGAGTTGCAGAATTGGTTCTGCGTATTGCTGAGGAGAAACAATGACATTATATTTACGAATCTTGAGTTATATAAAACCATATATGCACAGACTGCTTTTTGCTATGGTTTGTACTATTATGGCAGCAGCGGGGAATTTATATATTCCCTGGATTATCAAAGATATGATTGATGAAGTTTTGGCTGATAAGAATGGCACAATGCTGAATTGGATTGCTGCCAGCATTATAGCTATTTTCATCGTACGCGGTTTGTTCTGGTATGGTCAGAATTATTTGATGAGCTACGTTGGGCAAAGCGTAATTATTGATATTCGTGCGGCTGTTTTTAAAAAATTACAGCGTCTCAGCGTATCTTTTTATGACAAGAACAAAACGGGTACGATCATGAGTTATGTTACCAATGATGTCAATGCGCTGCAATCAGCTATGGTTGAGAATACCATTGAGATGATTACAGAAGGATTTATTTTGATCGGTTCTGTAGTAGCGATGATCTATCTGGATTGGCGTCTTACGCTTTTTACAGTCTGCACTTTCCCTGTGGTCTTATGGTTTATGGAATTTTTTGGGAAAAAAATTCGTAAAACCGGCGGCAGAATCCAGGAATGTACTGCGGATATTACTTCGGTTCTGCAGGAGTCTGTGGCTTCTGCCAGAGTTATCAAATCGTTTGTCAGGGAAGATTACGAGGTTGATCGTTTTGACGTAGAAAATAAAGCGAATTTTCGTGCTAATATGAAAAATGCGCAATTGATGGCAACCTTGACTCCTGTTGTAGAGCTTGTTGCAGCAATTGGCGTGACAATGATTATCTGGGACGGCGGTAATAATGTTATTAATGGCACGATTACTGCTGGCTCCCTGGTCGCTTTTTTGACCTATGCCGTAAATATTTCTAATCCTATTAAACGTTTAACCAGAGTTATTGGTAATATCCAGAAGGCGTTGGCTGCAGCGCAGCGTGTATTTATGATTATCGACATGCCGGAAGAAATAGCAGAAAGCAGGGATGCTAAGCAATTGCCGGAAGTCAGTGGTAAAGTGGAATTTCAAAATGTTTCTTTTGCATACAATGATAAAGGCAATGTAATTACAGATCTTTCTTTCAGTGTAAAACCGGGTGAGGTAATAGCAATCGTTGGTCCGTCCGGTGCAGGAAAATCCACAATTGCTAATTTACTGCCGCGTTTTTATGATGTAAACAAGGGTGATATCAAAATTGATGGTCACAGTGTCAGAGAGGTTACGTTAGATTCTCTGCGTGAACAGGTTGGTATTGTTCCGCAGGAAACAATGCTCTTTAATGGTTCTGTTTATAATAATATTCTTTATGGACGTCTGGATGCAACTAAAGAAGAGATTGAAGCCGCTGCTAAAGCGGCCAACGCACATGATTTTATCATGCAGCTTACTGATGGTTATGAAACTAAGCTTGGTGACCGAGGGGTTAATCTTTCCGGCGGGCAGCGGCAGCGTATAGCTATTGCCCGGGCAATATTAAAAAATCCACGGATTCTGATTTTAGACGAAGCGACTTCGGCTCTTGATACAGAAAGTGAAAGAGTGGTGCAGGAAGCACTGGACAGATTGATGGTAGGCAGGACTTCTTTTGTTATAGCACATAGGTTATCAACAGTTAAAAACGCAGATAAAATTTTAGTGCTGGAAAAAGGTAATTTAGTCGAATCAGGAACACATGATGAGCTTTTGGCCTTAGATGGGCTGTACGCACATTTATATAAAATTCAGTATCGCAACAAAGAAGCGAAGTGAGGTTAAAGAATGTATATTATTTATAATTTTTTGGTTTTGTGCGTGTGCTGTTTGTTCGTACTGCCTTACTTTCTTTATCGTTGTATCTGTGAAGCAGGTTTTACTACCAGAATGCGGCAAAGTCTGGGAGGGCTGCGTGATGAAGAAATTGCTTCTGTGGCTCAGAAGGACTGTATTTGGATTCATGGCGCTTCTGTCGGTGAAATTGTTGCGACAAGTCCATTAGTTAAAGAAATACGCAAAGCATATCCTGATTCTCCAATACTGGTCTCTGCTGTAACTGTAGGCGGTTATAATATGGCTAAACAGATAATTCAGGAAGCTGATGCTATTATCTATTTTCCTTTGGATATGCCGTTTGTTTCTGAATCTTTTGTTAAACGTATTCAGCCGAGGATATTCATGCCGGTAGAAACTGAGTTGTGGCCTAATTTTTTGCGGGCTATTCGTGAAAGAAATATTCCGGTAATGATGGTTAATGGCCGTATTTCAGAGAAATCAGTAAAAACGTATCGTTATTTATATGGCATTTGGGATGATATGCTGAATACAGTCAGCAGATTCTGCATGCAGTCAAGTATTGACGCTGATTATATCAGTCATTTAGGCGCAGATCCCAAAAAGATTTATGTTACAGGTAATACGAAGTTTGATCAGACTTATGCGGAAGTGACACCAGAGGACCTGGAAAACTATAAAAAAGAATTAGGAATTGAAAATGCTTATCCTGTAATTGTGGCAGGGTCTACACATCCTACTGAAGAAAAAGTTTTATTTGATGTGTTTAATGAAATTATTAAAAGCTATCCTGAGGCCCGTTTGGTTATCGCACCTCGCAAACCGGGACGTGCCGATGAAATCAGTAAACTGGCGAAACAGTATCATTGGGAAAGCGGATTTAGATCAAAACTCCTGGAAATCAAAGGTGCTCGGTCTAAATATCCTGTTTTACTGATAGATACTATTGGTGAATTAGGTCGTATTTATTCTGTTGGTGATGTGGTGTTTGTTGGTGGTTCTTTGATAAAACATGGCGGACATAACGTGCTGGAACCGGCAGCGCATGCCAAACCGATTTTAGTTGGGCCAAATATGCAGAATTTTAAAGATTCATATGCTTTATTGAGTAAGGTCGGTGCCTGCAAGATGATTAATAACAGTGCAGAGCTTACTAAAGAAGTTTTAGATATTGTTGGAAACGATGAACGACGTTTGCAAATGGGAGCAGCATCATTGCAGGTTATTAAAGAAAATCGCGGTGCTGCTGTACGCAGTATTGAATATCTGCAGGATCTGCTGACATTAACGACTGTTGACAGTAAGGTTGAAGCATCCTATCCTACAAATATCAGAAATCTGCATGATGAAGGCGGCGGGCGTCTGCGCCATGGAGATGCGGTGATTCAATATTTATATCAGCTGGCACATGGTCCTAACACCCCATTTTTTGGTTGGATTTTATTGGGGATTTTAAGGATGTTTTCCTATGTATATGAATTTGGTGTTTGCTGTAAATTAGACTTTTATAAATCCGGATTATTGAAACAGAAAAAATTAGATTGCTGTGTCATTTCTATAGGGAATATTACTGTTGGTGGTACAGGAAAAACTCCTACCGCGCAAAAAGTTGCTGTTATTATTAAAAATATGGGTTATCGTGTCGTGATCCTGAATCGTGGTTATCGTTCGCACTGGGATCAGGAGATGGGCGTTGTCAGTGATGGTAAGAAGATTTTTATGACTGCCTATGAGGCCGGTGATGAAGCTTATTTAATGGCGAAAACCTTACCGGGTGTGCCGGTAATTATTGGTAAAAACAGAGCCTTAACAGGTCAGTTTGCTGTGGATAAAATGAATGCTGAGGTTATCATCATGGACGATGGTTATCAGCATTGGCACTTATATCGTGATCTGGACGTAGTTTTAGTTGATACATTTAATATGTTCGGCAATGGCTGTCTTCTGCCGCGCGGGACCTTGCGCGAACCGTTGAGTCATTTGGACAGGGCGGGCTTGTTCCTGCTGACTAAAACAGATCAAAGTTCTCAGTTCAGCCGTCAGGAATTACGCGATACTTTGGATAAGTACAACGGAGATGCTCCTATTATTGAGAGTATCCATCATCCCAAAAATTTTGTGGAAATTGCTGACTGGTATAAAGGCATACATGAAAATGCGAAAGATCTTTCTGAGCTGCAGGGTAAAAAAGTTATGGTCTTTTCTGCGATCGGCAATCCTTCATCGTTTGAGCAGACTCTGGCCTGCATCGGCATTGATATAATTGAAGCTATACGATATCCTGACCATCATGATTACGGAATGCTGGAAATGCAGTATATCAGTGAAAGAGCCATCAGCAAAGAAGTTGTAGCTATGGTAACAACTGGTAAGGACGCTGTTAAAATACCAACGGAATTCATTTATTTTAATAGAGAAATGCCGTTGTATATTTTAAATATGGATATAAAAATTACTGAAGGACGTGAAGTATTTGAGAAAACAATTCTGAACGCCATTCAGAAGGAGACGAACGAGTAATGAAAGTTTTGTGTGTGATACCTGCACGTTACGCTTCTACACGACTTCCGGGAAAGCCTTTGGCACTTATTGCAGGAAAGCCTATGATACAACATGTCTATATGAAAGCCTGTGAGGCCAAACTGCCTGATGATGTTATTGTGGCCACGGATAATGAGAAAGTTTTTGAAACGGTTCATGGTTTTGGTGGTAGAGCGATCATGACATCTCCGGATCATCCCAGTGGTACTGACAGGTTAGCAGAGGTCGCTCTTAATTTTCCAGATGTAGATGTTATTGTCAATGTACAGGGCGATGAACCCATGATACCGCCGGAGATTATTGACCGGCTGGCAAAAGCTTTCGAAGCTGAATCTGATTTAAAAATGGCTACGATGAAAGTATTGATGCGGGAAGAAGATTATAATAATCCGGCGGCAGTTAAAGTTGTTACCGACAATAATGGTTATGCCCTTTATTTTTCGCGCAGCCTAATGCCATATCCCCGTAATAAAACTGAACACTATAAGGTTTATAAGCATGTTGGTATTTATGCTTATAGACGTGATTTCCTTTTGCAATACGCTGCTTTGGCACCTACTGAATTGGAAAAAACAGAAAGTTTGGAGCAGTTGAGAGTTTTGGAAAACGGATATAAGATAAAAGTACTGGAAAGTGATTTTCAAGGTATTGGAGTAGATACTCCGGAAGATTTGGCAGCGGTAAATGAGCTGTTAAGTAAATAAGCGGTTTTATTCCAGAAGGAGGTCGGACATGAACATTGTAAAAGTTGGTGATTATGAAGTTGGACAGGGGCATCCGTTGCTATTGATGGCAGGCCCCTGCGTTTTAGAGGGTTATGAGCACAGTTTGATGATCGGTAAGGAAGTTAAAAAAATTGCTGATAAATTAGGCGTGCCTTATGTTTTCAAGGCATCCTATGACAAAGCCAATCGTTCTTCTTACAGCTCTTTCCGTGGACCGGGATTAGAAGAAGGGTTGAAGATTTTAGCACAGATTAAAAAAGATTTAGGTGTGCCTGTTGTAAGTGATATTCATGAAACTATTCAGGTGGAAAAAGCTGCTGAAGTTTTAGATATTCTGCAAATACCGGCGTTTCTTTGCCGTCAAACGGATTTAGTTTACGAAGCAGCAAAAACAGGACGTGTAGTTAATATTAAAAAAGGCCAGTTCCTCGCACCCTGGGACATGAAAAATGTACTGAAAAAAGCTGAGGAGGCAGGCAATCATAATATTATGCTGACTGAACGCGGTGCCAGCTTTGGTTACAATGCTTTGGTTACTGATATGCGCAGCTTGGCAATTATGCGTGAGCTGGGGTATCCGGTAGTGATGGATGCTACTCATAGCGTTCAGATTCCAGGCGGTCAGGGAACGACTTCCGGAGGTCAAAGCCAGTATGTCCCTCATATGGCCAGAGCTGCTGCGGCTGTAGGCATTGACGCTCTTTTTCTTGAGGTACATGATAATCCGGAAGAAGCGTTGTCTGATGGACCCAATATGGTTCGTTTGGACAAGTTAGAGAAACTTTTAACAGATGTTTTGGCTATTGATAAAATAGTACGCGGTTAGATCTGGTAAGTGAGAGGGAGTTGGAGCATGGAACAAATGTTAGAGCAGGCGCGCAATACTTTGCAAATGGAGGCTGACGCTATTTTAGAGCTCGTACCTCGCGTTGACGAGCATTTTTCTGCAGCAGTGGCTATGATTTTAGACTGTCCAGGACGAGTTGTCATCACTGGTATGGGTAAATCAGGTATCATTGGACGAAAAATGGCGGCTACGTTTGCCAGTACAGGTACACCATCGTTTTATCTCCATCCTGCCGAAGGTATTCACGGTGATTTGGGTATGGTAACCGAAAGCGATGTCGTGATCGCTCTGTCTAATAGCGGCGAAACGGGAGAGGTACTGCATATACTGCCATCCTTAAGGCGTATAGGGGCAAAATTGATTGCTATGGTTGGGAATGCTGAGTCTTCTTTAGCAAAAAATTCTGATATTACTTTAGATGTTGGTGTTTCGCAGGAAGCATGTCCGTTAGGGCTGGCTCCTACATCCAGTACTACTGCCGCATTAGCTTATGGTGATGCGCTTGCTTTGGCTTTGTTGTCCAAACGTAAATTTACTGCCAGCCAGTTTGCTGTTTTCCATCCTGGTGGTTCGTTGGGACGCAAGCTGCTCTTAACTGTTGAGGACATCATGCATAGTGGTGCTGATAATCCTGTTGTTAATGGTGCAACAAGTGTTCAGGATGCTTTATTCGTAATTACTGATAAAGGGCTTGGCGCTGTTTCTGTAGTTGACGATAATGAAATTATGATTGGTGTTCTGACTGATGGAGATATTCGCCGTGGGCTGAGTAAGGGGATTGATTTTCTGCAGCGTCCTGTTACTGAACTGATGACCAGGGCCCCTAAAACTATTACTAAAGATAAACTGGCGGCTCAGGCACTGCATCTGATGGAAAGCAACAGTCCTAAGCCTATTACAGTGCTGCCTGTTATTGACGAGGAGCGTCGTGTTATTGGATTATTGCATATGACTGACTTGGTACGTCAGGGTGTGGTATAATGAAAAACATAGAAAAAGCAGCTCAGATAATTAAATTGCTGGTGTTGGATGTCGATGGTGTTATGACAGACGGTTCGATTTATCTTGATGCTGAGCAGGAACTTTTCAAGAGCTTTAATGCTAAAGATGGTATGGGAATCAGCTGCGCTATAAGATGCGGACTGCAGGTTGCGATTATTACCGGTCGCTGCAGTCCAATTATTCGCAGAAGGGCCAGAGAATTAGGGATCGTCGAAGTTTGTGAAAATGTTAAAGAGAAAAGAAGTGCTTTAGCGGAGCTGCTGCAAAAATATAATTTGTCTTTAAATGAAACGGCTTATGTCGGCGATGACCTAAATGATCTGCCAGTGCTTACACAGGTTGGTCTGGCCTGTGCTCCGGCAGATGCTGGAGTTCAACATGGGCCGCGGCGACCTGGTGGTGGCCG
>ERZ779932.1030-NODE-1030-length-12391-cov-3.949903_pt1 | contig 12391 bp, 13 predicted proteins | sample MGYA00511064_ERZ779932 | MGnify/ENA primary metagenome ERZ779932 (study PRJEB29588, sample SAMEA1966821) | human gut metagenome | biome: human gut; feature: human-associated habitat; material: faeces | place: Denmark | collected 2008/2010 ...
ACTGTTCAGGATAATTCCTGAACCGTTTTTATTCTACTTTCCAGTCTCACAGATTGAAGATAGATTTAAACTGTCATAAATCACATGGCTTTCTTCTTCTGAAAAATCTCCACGCAATGTCAGAACGAAATCACTATATTCCGTAATCATGCGGGCATAAGTAATCGTATAGCCGCTGTCTGCTGTTTGACTGGTAATGGTCAGTGTCACACCATCTGCTGTGGTATAAGTACCGGTGCTGTCATAAGCTTCTTTAAAAATATAATCATCCGCATTTGTTATATCCGATACTTCATACTGGATAGACACCGCCTGACTGTCTCCCTTCCGGTAACTGGCAAAGAATGCTCCCCGGGAAAAAGTGTCTGCATCCCTGGAATCATAGCAAAGCTGACAGGCTTTTTCACTCCAGAGTGTTGGATAATTTGCTTCTATATAAGAAACGTCAATGCCAATATTCTGGTCTTTAAAAGCATCGCTTAATTTCGGATAGACATAACCCACCTCTATTTTTCCATCAATCTTTTCTTCTGCCTTCAAGCTCCATAGATCATCCTTGGTTCCTTCGGTAACGGTTCCAACGAAATCAGAAGTTTGAATAAGTTCCTCTGTCCGGTCTGTCACCTTGCTGTCTGCAAAATCAAGATTTTCTCCTGAAAATTCTTCATAATGAATCGTTGTCTCTGTGGCATTTTCCATAAATTCCGTTTCATTATCAATAATAGCAATCTGTTTTTGTGCAAGGATCCGCTCTGCCGCATATACACCACAGCCGGTGACTAAAACAAGAAGTGCCACAGCCGCTGCTGTCTGTGCCATTTTCCATGGTTTCTTCGTTTCCTTCTTCCGCATAGGTACAACCTCCTTTTGGGTTGACTGGTTTAAAATCCTCTCGTTGAGTTCTTCCGAGGGAATATCAGTTGCTATAAGGGAGTTGTGTAATAAATCATCTAAGGTTGGTTTCATATGATAAAATCCTCCAATTCCTGCTTCAGATATCTACGTGCACGCATCAGTTTACTTTTCACATTACTGATAGAGAGGGACAGCTTTTCTGCAATCTCAGCCACTTTGAAATCTTCCATATAGTATAGAAGGATCACGATGCGAAGCTGCTCCGGCAATTTGTATACAGCCTTCCACACGGCTTCCTGCTCTTCTTTGCTTACCATATGCTGCTCTAAGTTTTCATCTGCCGAAAATGCTTCCAGTCCCTGCTCCTTCGATACGGGAATCTCCGCTGCAATCCTCTTTCGCCAGGCAAATTTCCGCTTCCGGTTCTGCCAGAGCTTTATGGTAATTCCAAGCAGATAGCTTTTGACATTTCCCTCTTCCTTCCAGTCCTCCTTCTCACACATTGCAAGAAAGGTATCCTGATAGAGTTCTTCTGCCAGTTCCCGGTTCTGTGTCAGCCGGATACAAAAGGAATAAATGTCCGTTCCGTATGCCTCAATGTAATGTTCCAGTAATTGTTTGTTCATGTTTCCAATCTCCCAGACCGCGCCGTCATTTGTTTTGGGATGTTTCCCTTACACCTATATATTGTAATAACAGAAGAAACGGTTGCAGTGAAAGTTATTTTTTATTCTCCCACATGACGAATCCGCTCTACCAGAGTGCCATCTCCTTCCATAAATCTACCTGCTGCCAACGGTACGAAAATGCACAGTGCAAACAGTGTCACTATCATGACAACCACCGGAATGACAGGGATGGAAAATGCTACCTTATGATAATTCATCCGCTGAAACAGCAGCACATCAATGCCAAGTCCCACCGTTGCCGTCAGGAAAAGCGAAATTCCCGCATAATACATCCCTTCTGTCAAAAGCAGCCTGCGCTGTTGTTTTCCGGTCATGCCAATGCTTTCTAATATTGCAATTTCCCGCCTTCTGCCGGATATACTGCCAAGCTCTGTATTGATATAATTCATCACACCGATAAATCCCAAAACTATAGCGATTCCCATTCCTAGCTGCCACATCTTCTGTTCTGCCGGCTTCTGCTCTTTGATGCCCTTTAACTTGCTGCTCCAGGTAATATCTTTTGCATCCTTAGATTCCTGTATCAGCTCTTTGACTTTCTTTTCTGTTTCCTTATCGTATTCCTCGTCATAAATCACCGATACCTTGTATGTCCACAGGCTCTCTGCCTTATCCTCTAAAAAAGAGTCACTGACTAAAATCATAATCGTCGGTCCCATGGCAGTCGGACCGAGATACGGACTGTCATCCTCCTGTATTCCCGCAACAGATAAACTTACCTCGCTGGGTCCACGATATGGGCTGTCATCCTTCTGCAGCCCTGCAACAGATGTGCTGTATTTCTTTGTTTCCTGCCCCGGAAAATAAAAGCTTATTTTCTTATTTTTGACATCCGCATTGGTATATCCCATATATTGCTGGCATAAAAGGCAGCTTTCCCCTGCCAAAAATGATTTCTCATCGATTGCCGTTTCATTCTGCTGATTGATATAATGAAATGTTTTTTCATCGATTCCAACCACCAGCGCCATGAAATGTTCCGGATTCTGCTGATATTCTTCTCTTACATCGTCATATTTTATATACATCCACTGGTCATAGAAATCACGCATCCACTGATCCGAAAAATCCGGCTCCCAGGGTACAACGATTGTACTGTAATTTAATTTATGAATTTCCTTCACTCCATCTATTTTTAAAAGTTTCTCACAAAATGCATCATCAAAAGGCTGTTTCCAGTCTGATACATCTGCCACCATACTCTTATTGGTCAGTTCCATATCTGCATTCATATACTGCAGTTCCGCTGTCCGTTTGCTCTGGCTTCCCGCCAGCGTTACCACACATAAAAATACAGTCAGGCTGGTAGATAGTGAAAGAATGACAAGGATTGTTTTCTTCTTCATCCGGCAAAGCTGCTGCCATGCCAGCCGGTAAATAATATTTTTCCCGGTTCGCTTTTTCTTTCCGGTATAAACTGTCTTTGAAGTCTGATAACCCAGTGCCTCCATGACAGAAATACGCTCTGCTACTCTTACCGGCTTACGGCTGGCAAGCATTTTATATTATTTAGTGTAGGGGGAATCGTCACTGCCATAATAGCAATCGTCAGCACCAGAAACTCCGGTTTTATCGTTACCGCCATCTTTTCTGTGCGAATTCCCAGTACCCGGATTGTTCCCGGAATCACAAGATAGGACGTCAGAAATCCCAAGCCTGTTCCCAGTAGAATGCCTATTCCACTTAGGATAATCTGCTTCTGCCACAACAGCCGGTGCATCTGGCTTTCTGTCATTCCCACAGCCCGCAGCAGTCCATAATAGCGGATATTATCTTCTATGGATAAATACATGATATTGTAAATCAGTAAATAGGCACTGAGGCAGGTTAACATAATGATTCCTATCATTCCAAGAAAAATTCCCTTTACCTTATCACAGTCCCATGTTGTCTGGATGCTCTGCTTCCGTTCCAGATTTAATTCTTCTTTCAGCCGGTTCTCTATCCGGTCTGATGCAAACCAGAAACGATATTGATAATAGAGAATGCCGCAGCCATAGTCTGCCTGACTGTAGCCTGCCTGTTCAAACACCTCTTCCGTCACGAAACAGTTGGCAGTTTCTTCATAGTCATCTATGATGCCCGTAATTTTCATGGGCTTTTCTACCTGGGTTCCATCTTTCTTCTGATAGCTTAAAAGCAGCGTATCTCCAATTGTAAGATTTTCCAACTTCCGCTTTTCCAACAGCGTCTTTGTAACCATCACCTCATCGGCTGTCTCAGGATACCTTCCCTCCTGATGCAGAATGCCGGGCTGATGCATTTTCTCCCGGTAATTTTTATCCTCATATATGATAGAAATATTCTTTTCACCGATGTTTCCCAGCATAAATTCTGTAATTCCAACTACCTCAATACCAGGATCTGCTTTTACTGTTTCTTCCTGCTCCTTTGTGACTCCACCCATCAGAATTCCATCATAGAGTTCCCCCACAGAATGCAGCCGCCAGACATACTGCATATGCATGTAGGAAGCCCCTGTCTGCATAACCGTAAACAGCATCAGCACCACCAATACAATTGCCACAAGATACAGGCTGTTTTTCTTTCTGTTGCTCCTTATGGAACGGACTGCCATCTTACGGATGACAGCCTGATTATTATTTTTAAGCATAGAGCTTTCGTTCCTTCCTGATTTTCCCATCTTCCATGTATACAATCCGGTCTGACAACTGCGCCACGTCCATGTCATGGGTAATCAGAATTGTAGTCTGCTGATATTTTCGTGCCACTGTTTTTAACAATCCCATAACATCATGGCTGGTCTGTGTGTCAAGATTTCCTGTGGGTTCATCCGCTAAGAGAATAGCCGGCTTATAAGATAATGCCCGGGCAATTGCTGTTCTCTGCTGCTGACCGCCGGATAACGTACCCGGCAGTGCATCCCGCTTATCTTCTATTTTCAGTTGCCTTAACAATTCTTCTATATATGCCTTGTCCACATAACCTCCATCCAGCTCGATGGGCAGCACAATATTCTCATACACACTCAAATCAGGAATCAGGTTATAGCTTTGAAATACTACACCAACCTTCCTTCTTCGAAAGACTGCCTGCTCTTCCCTCGTCATTGACGCAAGGCTTTTCCCATCAATATAGACTTCTCCGGATGTTGGCACATCCAATGCTCCTAACATATGCAGCAGCGTACTTTTCCCGCTTCCGGACTTTCCGGTGATTGCCACAAATTCTCCCTCTTTTACGGTAAGGTTCACTCCATCTAAGGCTTTTACCGTATGGGTTCCCAACGGATAATATTTCTTTAACTCCTCTGTCCGTACTACTTCTTTTATTTCATTGGCAGATAAATGCAAAATTCTGCCCCCTTTCCACTTTCTGAATGCACTTCCATATAGCCGTCCTGCATCGTCACAATCTTTCGTGCCAGATACAGGCCAATCCCGATTCCATCCTCATCATGGACTTCCGGTTCCCGGTAAAACCTTTGAAAAATCTGTGCCTGATGTTCCGCAGGGATTCCCCTTCCGGTATCCCGGATGCTGATTTTTCCAAAAACCTCCTGTTCCATTACTGAAATATAGATGCTTCCCCCTTTTGGAGTATATTTCACTGCATTCTCTAAAAGATTAAAAATTGCTTCCTGTGTCCACTTGGCATCGCAAAACAGTTTCAATGTCTCCGGGCAGTCCACATGGACAGAAATCTCTTTTGCTTCCGCTCCCGGTACCACTGCCGCAACCGCTAGTCCTAACACTTCAAAAATCTTTGTGTCCTTTTCACATATTTCTATGATTCCGGTTTCCAGGCGCGAAAGCTTCACCAGACTCTGCATCAGGAAATCCAGCCGTTCTGTCTGTTTTATCAGCTTTCCAATACACTCCTGCCGCCGCACCTTATCTTCCTGTTCCTCTTCTAAAATTTCCAGATATATTTTAATATTCGCCATTGGCGTTCTGCCCTGATGGGAAATGTCAGAAATCAGCTCTTTTATCTGTTCTTTTTCCTTATGGCTCTGTCGGTTCTTCCTGTTCCAAACATCCATAAGCTCCTGCAAATCCTGATAAATCTTATCCCAAAGGCTGTCCTTAAACTCCGCTTCATTTCCAATGTCTTCGCCTGCTTTCATCAGCGTCAGACACCGCTGTAGTTCTTCCGTAAAATCATAGATTTCCTTCTTCTGCCGATACAGTCTGACTAGAAGATAACTTATCACAATGCCACAGCCTGCTATTATTCCTATCGCAACCATTGATATCCCATCCCATATACATTTGAAATATATTTGTGTTCCGCATCCTCTATCTTTCCACGGAGCCGGTTCACATTGACTGCCAGTGTGTGTCGGTCCACATATGCTTCATCACAGTCCCACAATTGCTCTAACAGCACATTATAAGAAAGCAGCTGTCCTGCATGTTCAATAAATAAGCGTAACATCCGAAATTCCGTAGGTGTTACCATGCACTCTTTCCCCTCTATTTCTACCTTGACCCGGTCAAAGTCTATCCGCAGATATCCATCTTCATAAATATTTCTTGGATTTTCCGTCTCCCGTTTTAAAATGACCGCTATCTTCTTTAGCAGAATATGTATGGAAAATGGCTTTGTCACATAATCCTCTGCTCCCAACTCATACCCGGATAACACATCTTCTTCCAAATCTCTTGCCGTAAGAAACATGACCTTCACTTTCCTGTGCTCCATAATCCATTTACAAAAGCCAAAGCCCTCTCCATCCGGAAGATTTACATCCAGTATCATAAGCGAATATTCCTGCTGCAAACCCGCAAGCTTTGCCTCCTGAGTGGAATAGGCACTTTCTGTCTCATACCCTGCCTGCTGCAGTGCAAAGCAAATTCCCTGGTTCAGTTCCCGGTCATCTTCCACTACTAATATTCTATCCATCTTCCCTAAACATCCTTTTTCTTATCTGTTGTCATTCGTTTTTTTCTTTCCTACTTTTCCCCGGTTCATTCCTATGTCTCATTATACAAATGCTTCCTACGTCGCGCAACGAATAGATTGTCACAGTTTTGTGATAAATGATTGAGGATAGAAAAAAGCAGGAATTCTTAGAATTCCTGCTTTCACTTTTAGTTTACACCATTTGGGTCATATTTATCACTTTTTCCAATATTACATGAATCACAAAGTGTTCTTAAATTCTCCGGCACTGTTTTTCCACCCTTTGATACTGGTATTATATGATCTACATGCAGTTTTACACCATCATCTGCACTTCTCCCACACAGAGCACATTTAAACCCATCTCGTTTTAAAATGTCATATCTCAAAGATTCTGTCATCAATGTTCTTTGATATGCTTTACTTTCACGGCGTTCAATTTGTTTTTGAACACTATTATAGTGTAGCTCTAATTGTTGAAAAGAATACCTTTCTTCATCAGAATAATAATTTCGTCCTTTTGGACTTGTATACTCAATCTGATATAAAAAGTCTGGTTCAGTAACTGGAGATAATATATTCTTTTGTACTAACTTTTCCTCAAACAACTTATAAATTATATATGGTACTCTATTTTTCCGTGCCTCTTCCTTAGTTGTATTTGGAGCAATTTCTTTAAGTTCGCATTTATACTTCTCCAATAATTGAGCATTGGTATGAGCCTTTTCGATTATATCTTTTATATACTCTATACGTTGTTGAATATATTGATTAAACTGATTATCATAATTAAATCTATCAAATTGAGCTTTTGTTTTTAAATCTTTTTCAACTATGTATTGATTTTGTAAATCAAGATGAAAATCAGAATGTGTATTCAACTCATTTAAATCATGACACCTCTTACTGGTTCTTGCCACTATTTTTTGACAATATTTAGAAATAATTGTACCAAGAATCCACACTAACAGCAAAATTCCTACTATTATAAGAATAATCTCCCAAAGTGGAAATATATATCCAAATATATTATAATTCGATTTAAGCAATTGCTCTATAGCTTGTATTATATCCCATAATACTTCCATAATTTATCTTATCCTCCCTCATATTTTTCTAATACAATATTCTAAATAGTTTCCTCACTATAGGCATCTACATATCTCTACTTTTTCAACCCTTCCGGAACCGGTCTTCTTTTTGCACTGAATTCACTTACATCAATCCGAATCACATTGACAATGGATACCAGTTCTTCATTAAAAGTAAAATCTCCTCCGGTCTGGCATTTCATCAAAATAGAAAGTGCCTGCATTTTCTCATTTACATTCTCTACAATAACAGCTTTCCCTTTTCCCACAACACAGGAATAGGAATTGCCATACTGGCATGCCACCTTTCCTTCAAATGGCACCACATCACACTCCATTTCAAAGCATACCTTCGGATTTTTCTCTATTAAATCATACTTATATCCCTTCTTTGCTCCATGAAGGTAAATCACCATTTTCCCAGCTTCATAGGTATAGCCGTAATTCATCGGTAACACATAAGGCTGGTCACCATCCACAAGTCCGATATGCACAATCTTGCAGGCATCCATAATCTTAAGGATTTCATTTATATCTGTTACTTCACGTTCTCTTCTTGTCATGCTTTTTCTCCTTCTTGCCATTATCTAAAATATTCTATACTTCCATAACTTTTATAAGATACCTTATTATACTTTATCCTTACGAACTCTTCCACATCTATAATAATATTTTATAATATTCACTCAATGCTTTTAGTGAAATATCACTAATTCTTGGTTTCATATTTAGATGTTTCAATTCAGCCATACTATATATAAATCCTCCAATATATCAATGAAAGGATTCTGCAACTATCAGAATCCTTTCACGCAACTATTTTTATTTTGCTTATATTAAACTCTTCACAACAGAAAAAAACAAGAGTTGCCACCGATTACTATAATATATATACTATTTTAACTTTATACTTATAGCATAAATGACTTCCGAATCTATAATACATTTCCTAAATAAATAGTAACAAACTTTTGTACTATTATAAATATATTAGTTTTTCTTTTTAATCAATAGCTTTTAGCCTTAATAAAGAACTTTTTGTTTTAAACTCTAGTTAATCCCATATGCTTATCCAATATTCTAACCTTTCTCTACCTATATAGCTTTCTGCCCTAAATTTACTTTTATAGTTTTGAATTTTTTGCTTCTTTTTCTGTATGATAATCTATAGATAGCTTTATTACATCACTACCTTTATATTTTTCCTGATTGTAAAAAACAAAATTACAAGTTGTACTATCATATGTATACCATATTGAATATTCTGTTCCTTCATCCAACTCGCCTAATATCCTAGCAAATAATTTTGCTAATGCCGTTGCATTTTTTTTGCAAACCATAGAATTTAGTGTTACAAATTGACCTTCATACACAACTCCATCTGTTGCTAACTCTACGCAAATGCTCTCTAAATCCGATCTCATATATTCTTCTAATTTCTCTTCTAATGGCTGCGTACAATCAAATTTCATAATTATCCCCCCTTCATTTACAAGAAAATAAAACCTAACAATTTATCGTTTCTTTATATATCTCATCTTTAGCTCTTTTTTCTCCTATTTTTTCAATACGTTTTATATCATTATATCTAACAAAAACTTTCTCAGTATATTCATCAGCTTTATGTCCAACAACAAACTTTTCAGAGAATTTGTCATCTATATAGTATTTTCTATATCCTGTTAAAATCACATACTTTTCATGTCCATCTTCATATTCATATTCTCCAAGATAACCAATATATATATATGGTTCATCTTTTAAATATATCTTCATACATGTATATTCCTCTTCTTCTTCACCTAACAGTTCAAACGGAACATTCGTTACACTTGTTGCTATACCCAAGCATCTACATAATTTTGCAAATAATTTGGATTCTCTTAATTTGTAACACAAATATGGAATCAAAAAAGATATCATAATTAATAACAAATTATATACTAAACTATTCTTATTTGATACTTCTGTTAAATTATATGTTTTTGAAAATAAGGCTTGTAGTGCTAAATTATATAAATAACTAATTGCAAAACTTTTAATAATAAATGCTTGTGTATCTTTTGTGGTCCTTGCCACAAAAAAATTATACAAATAAATAGAAATAATTCCTGGATAGATATATATTACATAACTAGCAATATTTTGCATAATAATTCCTGTTTGCTCTTTATCTGATAATAATTCTACGATTACATCCACTATTTACTCCCTCTCCCCTTTCCTGGAACTGGCTTATGTACTGCACTATGTCTTAAAATTTCTTTTTGACTATTTGACCTTATTTCTGGTCTAGATAATTTTTTTTCTTTATTTGCACTTCTGGAATTTTCGTTATTTGTTTTAATTCTTGATGTCATAAATTATTCCCCTCTTCCTTAGTAATATATTTATATCATAACACTTTAACTATCCATATTCAATTTTCAACATACTAAAGTCGAGCGTTATCGACAAATCAAGTTCCTTTGCTCCTCTTACTCCAATCACTACTTCTTTTGCTTTTTATACTGTTAACGAACCTATAACTTAGTATATCATCAAAAGTTTTTGCTATAAACTAAAACATCTATGGACACACCTGCATAGCATATGGCTTATTTATATAAGATACACCCAAAAATGACTACGGTATTTTGCCGTAGTCATCTTATAATAATCGATTCTCTAAGTTCCTTAATATACTGTTCTATTGTATATTCATGATTTTCATCAAGATAATTAAATACTGCTTCCCATATTCATACAAATTAATCTATTTTATCATCAAACATTCCAGAATATAATTTTGAAATACAGGTAAGAGCACCTTGAAATGGATTTCTTTTGAAATGACCTGCCTTTATGATACCACCATTCTTTCCAAAATAATCGCATCATTGTGTGTAATCTTCATAGTTTTATATCTCTTTTGCGTCAATATTTGTCATTATAGCATGTATCCTTAACCCCCTTATTATTCAAATCTGTAACCATTTTATCCAATTTAGATTTCCAGAACTTTCTAAACCATTTTGTATTTCCAAACCACCTAACAAGTATCGGGCTTATTGCATAATAACATTTAATAAATAACCTACCATACCATGTTTCATCAAGTGTATAATCTCTGAATCTTCTTAACGTCCATACTTGAGGACAATCATAAGATCCATATACACAAGTTGCAATATAGCATCCATTATTCTGTGCTTGATTATTTATCTCATTTTCAGAAACATCATTTTGATTTTCTTCATTCAACCCTTCTTTAAAAATTCCCAATGTTTTTCTTCTTACTTCAACAGCACTATCTAATAATTTACTACCATAAATAGCATATCTTTCTGTTAATTCTTTTGAGTACGCTACATACTGATTCGCAACCAATTTAACAAGATTTTGATATTCTTCATTATCAGAAATCTTTGCTTTTGGAACTGACATTTTTAATGTCAATGCGCCGTCTGCTAATCCTTCTATCAAATTTACAGTTCCAGCATCAGATTGCCTAGTGTTTTCTCCAGCTGACAAACCACTTATAGCTGCAAATGTCTGAAATGTCTGTTTTACTTGTGTTACATCATTAATTCTATCAGTTGCCAATAACAATAATGAAAATGCTCTTGCCAGATAATAAGAATATACCTCTTTTTCAACTTCATCTTTTTTATTGCCTGGTGCAAAATCTATTGCATTTTTTCCACACATCGTCACTTCTGCAATTCTCGGATTACTAATCATTCCCATATATTCTAATGCTTTCATTTTAATAATCCATGCTTCATAATAATTTGATTCTATTTCTAATGCTTTATTGGCATATTCAAATGCTTCATTGCCATTACTACCCTTTAATGATGTTTTGGCAATATCAAGTAGGTTTTTTATATCTCCACCAACCACATTAATATTTGCACCAGCAAAATTATTAGTAACATATGTATTATAATTATTTATTGCATTCTCCGTAACAAATGCTGTTCCACAATACTTACATATTCCTGCTTCTTTTGTATCATCAACTTCTATATTTGCACCACACTCAGTACACTTGGCAACAACAAATCCCATAGTCCATACCTCCCTGAATAATTTTCCTACATTATGTCTTATATTTTCATGTTTTATGACAAAATAACACATCATGCGCAGCAATCCTGCTTTACCATACTTTATCCTACTTTTCAATATTAAGTATGACCAGGTGGTATATTATCTATAAGGTAGGTGATTGAATGAAACCTTTAAAAAATAAAGTAAGTATTACCCTTAATGAAGATGTCATTGAGAAGATCAAACGACTAGCAGAGAGTGATGATAGGTCATTCAGTCAATATATAAATATGATATTGAAAGAACATTTGATAAAAATTGAAGGAACTACTGAAAAATAGGCAGTTCCTTCTTATTTTGGGAGCATCCCAGAGTTTTACCGCTAACACCCGAAGCAATTAGAATTTTATCTTCGGTAAAATTTTGGAATAAGTCTAAAAAAATCAACAGTGATTCTATTTTTGTAGATGATGAGGGGCACAATTTTAACAGACAGCGTATAAACACTTGCTTGTATTCATACTGCAACCAAGTAGATATAATCAAAAAATCATCTCACAAAGTAAGACGTTCAGTTATTTCAAGTTTGCTTGATAATATAGCAAATAAAAAGTCTGTACAGCAATTTGCAGAACACGAAGAACTTGAAACAACATTGAACTCGTACTATAAAGATATTTCTGATGATGAAGAACTTATAATTGGAATGTGTGCTTGTTTATAGTCACTCACAATACACTCATTAGTCACTCAAATATTTTTAAGCAAAAAAATCGGAAGTGCTGATTTTTCAACACTTCCAATCTTTTTCTAATGAGACATCGGGGATTCGAACCCCGGACAACTTGATTAAAA
>ERZ779932.1051-NODE-1051-length-12247-cov-2.562090_pt1 | contig 12247 bp, 8 predicted proteins | sample MGYA00511064_ERZ779932 | MGnify/ENA primary metagenome ERZ779932 (study PRJEB29588, sample SAMEA1966821) | human gut metagenome | biome: human gut; feature: human-associated habitat; material: faeces | place: Denmark | collected 2008/2010 ...
GTTCGGCCGCGAAGTCTACAATTTCCCGTATGTCTTCTTGGGTATAGTAACCGCCATGAATGTTAACATCGTAGAGGGGACTGTTCCAACCTCCTATTTGGGTGCTGTCCCGATATGCTCCTATCTGGGTGAGCCGCGGATATTTTTCGATTTCGATGCGCCACCCTTGATCGTCGGTGAGATGCCAGTGGAATTTATTCATTTTCAAATAGGCCATCTCTTCCAGAAGTTGCTTTACGACGACTTTCCCTTTGAAATGGCGTGCTTCGTCGAGCATAAAGTCTCTCCATTCGTATTCGGGTTTGTCGAATATTTCCATGCAGGGTATAGCCAGTCTGTTTTGTGCCGCCAACTGCCGTAACGTTTGGATTCCGTAAAAAACGCCGGCATTTTCAGCTCCTTCGATGACGATCGAATCAGCCGAAATGTTCATGCGGTATCCTTCGGCTCCCAGCGATTCTTTGAGTTTTCGGTTCGTGATTAGGAATATATTGTTGTCGCCTCGTTGTTCGTGGAGGTTAATATTGATATCTTCTTCTATATAATGTTTTAACAGCCGGGCGTTATTCTTGTCGCTGAGATTGATAATGCCTGTTTTTGCGGTGAGGGCGAAATATCCTTCCCGCATCTCTATCGATCGGGGATATGGGATTAATAACGGTTGTGCCGTAGCCGTCACCATGTACAAAAAGCTGACTATTAAAAAAATAAGTTTTTTGTTCATGAGGTAAGACTTAATTTAGTTCGATCCATTTACACCCGAGAACCGATTTCGCGCGAATCTTTTTGCCGGTCGCCTGTATGGAAATATTTGTTTTTCGGGCGGTATTCAAGTGTACCTTGGAGATGATGGCTTCATCGGGTATAATATGCAAAGTGCCGTTTTTCTTGTGAACCTGACAATTGTAAGCCAGAATAGAGCCGTCTTTTCGTATGAGGACATAGGCTGATGTGAGAGCGCACTCTTCCATGACTTTGAAAATTTCTTGAACCGTATTGTCCCCGGCTCCTCCTCTTTCTTTAAATTGACAGATGGTATTTTCGTCGTCGGGGCGCAACCACGGACTTATCATATCTAAGTATTGTTCTCCCACGATAGAGTCGACGACTAATCCATGGTGTTTTTGCTCGGGATTTTCTACATATAGTTTGGCTTCTATATAGGGGTCGGGAATGAATCCCCAGCGTAAATGACCGTCTTCTCTCATGATTTGGGCGCAGGCCCCGAGCGTGTCCATGAAATCGGTTAGATAAAATTCTTCACCGGTCAGCAGATACAAGTAGTAAGAGGCGTAGATTTTCCATGCCGTCCAGCCATGCGGAGAGTTCATGGCTTGATTGGGAATAAAGTAAACGTCGAGAGCTTCCCAGTATCGCAGTGTGGCTCCCCTCATGCGGCAATCGGGGATTAATAATTGTTCAAGACATTTATGTTTGTCCATCAGATATCGGGCGGCTTCGCTGTATTTCTTCTGCTGTGACGGTTCGGTAGGTTGCAATCCATACATGCCTAATTGCAGGGCGCTGCAAGTGATCATGCCGTCTTCGAAAGTCATGTCGCCTTCGGTCTCTATGTCGTCGAGCCGTCCGCACAAATCGTCTACGGCTTTTCGGGCCGAGTTTAAATGTCGTTCGTGGCGTTCTTTCCAAACGGGATTCGCGATGAGCTTTTCTTCGGCGGCCACCAATTCGAGCATCGATTTGGCTGTATAGATAACAGCCGTGTAATGAGTTCCTTGCGAGCGATAAGCTCCGTCGGGCCCTTGTATTTTATCGGAACAGAGATAATCTGCGATGTGGGCGGCTTTTTCCAAGTAATGTTTTTCTCCCGTATATTCCCATAGGTCGACCAGCATTCCCATCAGGGCCGAGAAATTTTGTATGCGGTGAGGCAGTGATTTCGGGTTAGGCAGCCATGTGGTTGTGTCGATAATTAGAGGCAGTGTGTTGTCAAACCGTTTTTGCAAGGCGTTGTCTTTTGCCGTGTCGGGGATGTTTTTTGCCGAAAGAAGGTGTGTGTTTTATCCGTAAAATGTTTCACAGGCGTTGGAGAATAAGGGTTGGTTCTCGGCTACGAAGTCTCGGGCATTTTTCATGTACCACGACCACGGTTGCCGAACGAATATGCGGGCTTCTGCCGTTTTCCCCGATTGGGTTGTCGCTGTGATTTTATACTCTCCTTTTTGAGTCGGGCGGAAACAGGTCGTGTACAGATTGCCTTTTTTGTCGGTCGTGAGGCTTTTTTGATTTTTTATGCCGGGGCCTTTTATCGCGATACTTATCGAGTCGGTTGAATACCCCCGTACGGATATGCTTTCTTTCGATGTTATGGTGTAGCGGTCACACTCGATCATGGGAACAGCAGCCCATTCCGAAAGTTTCGATTTTACGTCGGGAAGGGACTGTATTTGTCCCATGTGTATATGCCAGCATTTCGTCTCTCCGGGAGCCAGCTCCGTTAAGTTCTGGGGATGCCTTTCCGGCAGAGGTAAGCAATGTAGCATATCTAAACTGGCAGTTCTTATTTGATGTCCCCATTTCCATTTAAGCCAACCCTCGTAAATGTAGTTTATGGCGTATGAGGCAACCGGTTCGGCCGTTGTAAAACCGAATATGGTTTGTTTCGGAGACATGAAATAGCCCCATGCGAAGTCTTTTTCACAACGTAGCAGAGTGGGGAAAAATTTAGTGTCCCATTGAGGGTAGGCGTGCATTTCACTATCGATACCGAGAATCAGCCTGCTTTGTTTCGGAGCGTATGGTGTACTCCCCGTGTTGGTCATGGAGCATTTGACGATGAGATGGTCTTGCGCCGGGACGTACGAGATATTGTATAAAATGTGGTCTTTTTCACCGATAAACGATCCCGGATTTTTTTTATCGTGAGCCAGCATGATACCGTCCCAAGCCGGTCCGGCCATTCGGTCGTGGCGAAAGGGTATGGTTTTCCATACGCCATGTTCCCGAAATTCATATCGGTCTACTGTACCGTCCGAAAGACGAATAAAGGCTTTCCAGTTTTCTCTTTCGATGATATATTCTTCTCCGCTTTGCTTAGCAAAAACATTGAAAGAGAATAGAATACCGAGTAGTAAAATGAATCTTAACGGATAAACCGAACGGCAAATAGTAACTGTTTTGAGCATGGTTTTAGGTATGAAACGGGTAGTTAGACAAATTGGATTTGTCTATTACACCAATAAATATCGAATGTGTTTATTGAAATATTTCTATTTCGTTTTTGCGGATTTTATAGTGGTAGTTAAATTTGTTTGTGGCAGCCATGATATTCATAATTTCATCGATATTGTTCGATTCGATAATGAAGTCGCCGTAGAATATCATTTTTTTCAGGGTATCGTCTTTGATGGTAATGTTCACATCGAATGCTCGTTCCAAAGCCAAAGCGATGGTTTCCATGTTTTCCTCGTCGAAATACAGGTGACCGTTTATCCATGCGCTTGTATTTTCTGCCGCTATGGTCTTTAAGGTGGTCTTTTTGTTTTGTTTGTCGTATTGTGCTATCTGATTCGGTTTTAATATCGTGCTTTCAAGAGAATCGTATAGCATCACCGAACCTTCTAACAATGCGACTTTGATATTCGGGTCTTCTGGATAATTTTTGACATTGAATTTTGTCCCTAAGACCTCTACTTTTATATCGTCCGATATGACCTGAAACGGGAGATTTTTGTTTTTGCTAACCTCGAAGTATCCCTCTCCGCATAGCGTGACATCGCGGTTGTTGATACCGAAGTTGTTGTCATATAATAGTTTTGAATCGGCATTGAGCCATACCGATGTTCCGTCCGGGAGAGACAGTTTTAATTTCGATCCTCGTGGAGATTCTACCGAATAGGATAGTGCTTGATCGGAGAGTCTTTGATTCCCAGTGAAGTACATTACTCCTATTCCTGCAAAGAATGCAACAATGATACATGCCGCTATATAAAAAATCCGATTCCAATTTGGACGTGAGATATCAATGTCTTGTTCTTGGTTTCTTTGAGCGATCCGGTCTTTGAATTGTTGAAAAGCTCGGTCTTTTAATTTATCGAAGTTTTTCTTTTCGTAAATGCTGGAAATCAGCCAAATTTTTTGTATTTCCGAAAAATAGGCTTTGTTGTCTTCATTTTCGTCAATCCATTCTTTCAATACCTTTAAATCGGTAGAAGATATTGTCCGATTCAAAAATGAAAGAATCAGATTATTTATATGCTCGGTATGTATGTCGGCTCTCTTCATATTCAAAGGAAAGACAGATGTTTTTTTTCTTTGGGGTAGTCTGTGTGAGTGGTTTTAAATAATTTTAAGTATTTAGGAAATCTAATAGTTTTTTTATAGTGTTATAATAAAGTCCATTCGATAACAGAAATAGTAAAAGTACGACAAGGTAGTCTTTTAATTCTGTTCTTAGTTTGGACAGGGCATTCTTGATATGATATTTTACAGTATTAACGGATATATTCATTTGGGATGCTATCTCTTCGTATTTCATATCGTGATAACGGCTCAATATAAAAGCCGTTCGACACTCTTCTGGAAGTGTATGGATAGCAGATTTTATCGTTTTTTCAAGTTCCGTTTCGAGCATTTTTTCCAAAGGGTGCTCTTCTTCTATAAAGTAGAAGGATTCTATCTCGGGGTAATCTTGTAGCGAATTGATAGAAATTTCTTTGGCAATGTATTCTTGCTGTAAATAATTGATAGATCTATTTTTTACACTACGTATGAGGTATGATCGTAACGAAGTATGAATATTCAGATTTTTCCGTATTTCCCAAATGTTGTAAATTACATCTCCTACAACAGTTTCTGCCGCATCGTTATCGGAAAGATAACCTTTGGCTATGGCACATAAATAACCGTAGTATTTATCGTAAATGTATCGAAATGCTTGTTCTTCTCCTGATTGCAAACTTTCTATGATATTATTTTCGGTTATTTTCATGGATTTATTAACAGAGAAGCATTGTGATATAAATATGTATACCGCAAATATAATATAATAAAATCGGTTTTTCAAAGAATCTACTTGGTGTGTCGTAAAAATATTTAAAATCAAAAGATTTGTTTCCTTGTTTATGAAGTACTTATCTTAATATTATAAATTAATATTCCACAATTATAGATTTTATTCTTGACCTTTTAAGGGTTATTGGCTTTTTGCGTGTCATATAAGTGACATGAATATTTAATCCTAAAATTTTTAAACATGAAAAACTTATCTTTTTTCATTTTAGTATTTTTCTTATCGTTTCTTAGTCCGGCTTTTGCCGCTTATGACAATCTTTATTTGGTAGGTAATGCTACGGAAGCAGGTTGGGATCCGGATGCTGCTATCCCGATGGAAAAGCAGGAGTCTGGTATCTTTACGTGGACGGGAACTTTATCGGATTATAGTATAGATGAAGGCCGGTTCAAATTTTTGGTGTCGAATAAATGGGAACCTTCCATTACTTGTCGTATAGATATAGCCGGACATTTGCTCGTCGAGTCGGGAAAGGAATACGATTTGTATGAGAGGGCTACTGCCAATGATGGCTTCGATAATGCATTTCAAGTGCCTGTTACGGGAGTCTATACAATCCGTGTCGATTTGAATACAATGAAGATGGTTTGTACCGGAGGAGATGTGATTGCCCGAGAGAATTGGGAGTATGTGAGACCCGAAATCGGGGCTGACGGCGAGGGGCATGTGTTCCCGGGAGTATGTGTGCCTTTCGGTATGGTGAAATTAGGAGCCGATTGTGGAGACCGAACCAATAACTCGGGTTGGGGAAAGGGTGGCAATATACAAGGTTTCAGCCATTTGCATGTGAGCGGAACCGGCGGTGGTCCCAAGTATGGAAATATTTTATTTCAACCGATGACCGGAGATTTGAACCTTTCGGATTATTCGTCGGCACGTTCCAACGAGAGATTCGGTTTGGGCTTGTATGAAGTTTCTTTGAGTAAGTATAATGTGGGAGTGAGACTGACGGCATCTGCTAAGGCCGGATTTCATGAATATACTTTCCCCCAATCGGAGTCTTCAAAGATATTGATCGATGCAGGAAGTTGTCTGACACTACATGTCGAATCACAGGAATTGGTAGCCTCGGGGGTAAAAATTCTTTCGAATAAAGAAATCGAGGGTTATTCGACTGTCAAAGGAGGCTGGAATTTAGGTGGCCCTTATACGGTGTATTTCTATGCTTTGTTGGATACCCCCGCCGATGAGTATACTGTTTGGAAAGGGACGTCTACCCAATCGGGTGAGCAGGTAGATGCAACGGGAACAGAGAAAACCGGGGCTTATTTCGGGTTTCATACGACAGAGGGTCAAAAAGTGAAAGTAAAAGTAGGAATATCGTTTATTAGCACAGAGAAAGCCAAAGCGAATATTTCGGAACTTTCGTCTTGGGACTTTGACGAAATTCGCAATGCAGGAATCGCACAATGGAAAGAGGTGTTGAACACTGTGGAAGTCGAGGGGAACGATAACGACAAGACTATTTTCTATTCGGCTTTGTATCATGCCTTTTTACAACCTACCGACCGCACGGGAGAGAATCCGCTGTGGGAATCGGCCGAACCTTATTTCGACGATTATTATGCCATCTGGGATACATTCAGAGCTACACACCCGTTGTTCGCTCTTTTGAAACCTTCTCGTCAGGCCGATATCGTACGGTCTATGATAGATATTTATGAGCACGAGGGATATATGCCGGACGGCCGTAGTGGGAATTGTAACGGTCGTGTACAAGGGGGCTCGAACAGCGATGTACTAATTGCTGACGCTATCGTAAAAAATTTGCCGGGTATTGATTACGAAAAAGGATTGGCCGCAATGATTAAAAATGCCGAGGTAGAACCGGAGAACCCGAGAAATGAAGGTCGTGGCGGTGTCGAGGAGTATAATACCAAAGGATATATTTCCACGGTGACCGAGCGATCGGGAACTCGCACATTCGAATATGCCTATTGCGATTATGCAATCGCTACCGTAGCAAAGAAATTGGGTAAACAAGATGTTTACGAAAAGTATCTCGAACGGTCGAATAACTGGAAAAACTTGTGGAACGACAACATCAATAGTCTTGGATTCAAAGGATTCTTGTGGCCGAAAAATGGTAGTGGCGACTGGGTGAACGAGAAAGATTACAATGTTTTTCGTCGCGATGGTTGGGAAGGAATCGTATATGAATCATTCCCGTGGGAGATGTCGTTTTACGTGCCTCACGATGTGAACGGGCTGATTGCGAGATGTGGCGGTAAAGAGGCTTTCTTGAAGCGGCTGGATACATATTTTACGCATGTCCAAGACGGGTTCGACCAAAACAGCTATATGGGGTTGTTCCAAATAAGCAATGAGCCGGCATTTTTAGTGCCAAGCCTGTATAACTATGTGAATCGTCCCGACAAGGCGGCGGAGATTGTCCGTAGGGTTTTGAAAGAGCGATATAATACGACTGCTACGGGGTTGCCCGGAAATGACGACTCGGGGTCGATGTCGGCTTGGTATATATTCCATTCAATGGGATTTTATCCTAATGCGGGACAGGACATATATCTTATTTCAAGTCCGGTATTTACGAAAACGACAATTAATCTCGACGGAGGAAAAGTGTTTGAAGTATTGGCTCCTAATGCAAGCGATAAGAATATCTATATTCAATCGGCCAAACTGAACGGTCAAGAGCTCGGTCGGTGCTGGTTGAAGCATGAAGAAATCGTTAATGGCGGGACTTTGGAGCTTGTCATGGGCGATAAACCGTCCGATTGGGCTATCGATGGAGAAATGCCTCCATCGTCGCCGATAGGAGTTGAAGAGGTTTCTCCCGAAATAGATTCACCGCAAGTGCGTATACACTCTTACAGTGCACAGGTAGGCAATAACGAAGCGGCTTATTGCCTTTTTGAGGAGCCGGGAAAGGGGGTGAAATGGTGCGACAATAAGAGTACCAATCCCTGGGTGATCTTTGAGTTGGCCGATGTGTATATGGTCGATCGTTTTGTCTTTCGGGATTCGAAAACGGTAGAGGGAAATAACAATGTTCATTCTTATCGTATTTATGTCAGCAAGACGGGAAACGACGGAGATTGGGAAGAAGTGGTGAATCGCAACGATGCAGAAGCGGGAAATGCTAATGTAAAGGATCATCGTTTGGCCGAGCCTAAGGAAGCCCGGTTTGTTAAGTTTTCGATGGAGCTTCCTACCGGTGAAAATGCCGTGCGTATCTATGGGTTCGATATTTACGGTAAGTTGAAAGAAAGAACGGATAGGGGCAATTTGGTGAGTGTAGGTAAAACGTTTTTGAAGTCCTCGGGGGCTAAATCGTTTTATACCAATGCCCGGCATATTTTTGACGGGTTGAATGAAAATACCGAGTATCATTGGGATTTCGATAGGTCTGCCGCCGATAAACATTATTGCATTCTCGATTTGGAAGACGAATATGATGTAAATGCATTCAAGGTATATGATGCGAATCAAATCGAAGGGTATAATATCTATGTGGCCACAGAGACCCCCGATCTTGATAAAATAAATAATAGTGCAGATGAGAATAGCGTTTGGACTCTCGTTTCATCGGGCGATTTGAATAAAACGAATAAGTCGGTGACCGTGGATAGGGTGAAGGCTCGTTATGTGAAGATTGAAATTCCAAGCGGAAATATAGACGGAGAGTCGGCAACCGTTACCGAGTTTGAGGTTTATATGGACGGTACTTCTACCGGTTTGACGGGAACCGAAAGAGAAGTCACCTTACTTTATCCCAATCCTGTGAAACGGGGGGAGTCTTTGAACGTGGCGGCTCAGGGTCGATTGAAGATATATACTATCGACGGCGTGAATGTATGCGATGTAGTCGTTGACGGAGAAGCGAGTGTCTCGACTCAGAATTTTATACCGGGTATTTATTTGGCTGTGGTGTCTGGGAGCGCTGGCGATAAATCGTTCAAATTGGTTGTAGAGTAAGTTGCTGTTTTAATGACGTTTATTGTCATTGACATTGAAAAACGAAAAGACTGTTCTTGATTCGCAAGACAGTCTTTTTTGTATGCCCGATTTGAGGAAGCAAGAAAAGTTTTTTCTCCGATTTGATTAATTGTTTATTATCCAAATTTGAGAATCAGGAAACAGCATCAAAAAGTAGTGTATTATTTAGTCTGCTGATTAAATTACTGGCAATCTGCTTGCAGAACCCGATAAATTTTGCGAATATTGCATATAGGTTATGCGTATGATAATTAACTGTTGATTTATTTTAATTTGTGATGTAGCAATGTTGTATGAGGTATTTTTTTTGGGCCCATAATAACTTTTAAAGAGTGATTTTTACAAAAAAATAAAGAGTAAGAAAAATGAGACTGAATTGGGTGTGTAGAATGGGGAAAATAATGTTGCTTTTGATTTTGAGCTTGGGTGCATGTTCGGAAGAAAAAGAAGGTGAATTGTGTTTCGTGGGCGACTCGTTGGTTGCTGGGTGGGACGTAAAAGATGCTTTTCCCACATGGATTGTACGAAACGATGGTGTAAGTGGCGCGAAGTTGGAGGAGATTGCTACTTGGAATCTGAATTATCAAGACAAAAATGTAGTGATGTTGATAGGAACGAATAATTTGGGAGGGAAACTTTTCAATGATGCTACGAGGCAAGAGTTTATTACCGATTTTGTCGATGAGTATAAGAGAACGATCGAAGGATTGGCTCCACGCCGGGTGTTTGTTATTTCTATTTTACCTAGAAACTTAGAGACCGATAATCCGCATACAAACGATTATATCAAAGAGTTGAACTTTGCGTTGTCTCAAATGGTCGAGACGTTGAATTATGGTGTATTTTTAGATGTGTATGACGATTTTGCCCATGAAGATAAAATGAATATGAACTATTCGTTAGATGGGTTACATTTGAATGATTTGGGGTATAATATTCTCAATGTGAGGTTATCGAAGGAATTATGAAAAAGAGAGTTTTATTGTTGTTTATAGGAGTAATATCTTTTTTGAGTGTATGGTCGCAAAATGACTCGTTGCAATTCAAGTCGATTTTTGTAGGAGTGAGAAATAATAAATATGCGTCGATCGGGTTTCAGGCAAAGAATTGGTCGGTGGGATTGGAAAATACCATATTTATACGCCATCTGAACGAGCAATATATCCGAGCGAACGGAGCTTTCCGCTACACTACGGGAGTTTGGGGCATAAAACTTTCTGCCGAAGTTTTTTTCGGAACCAATTATGCTGGGCGTTTTTATGACGGCGGATTGAAGATCGGCTTGGATAAGAAGATAGGGCGAGTGGAGTTCGGTGCTGGTGTTATGCCAATGTACGATTCTGGTATGGGATATAACACTTGCTATACGGTACATGCTGCTTGTCGTGTGATCCAAGAGGCAGCATTGGTTTTGGATATAACGAATATTCCGGAGTATCGTATGGTCGAACATCGTATTGTTCCGGGCATTCTTTTTCGAGCTCATAAGCTATGGGTTCGTCCTGAGTTGTCCATACCTTTGAATGATAATGTACAGTTTACCAGAGTGCTGATTTCTTTCCGATATGATTTTTTATTGAAATAATGTTACAATTCGACATTGATGTAAAGACAGGTATCCGATTAAGGGAGGTTACGTTGAACGATGCCCCTGTGATTTATCGAGCCATTGCCGATCATAGGGATTATCTGAAAATGTGGTTGCCTTTTATTGCTAATCTTTCGGAACAAGATGAAATGGACTTCTTATCGCAAGTATTGTCTTTCCCGGAGGAAGAAAGAAATTTTACTTTTGTGATAGAATGTCGAGGAGAGTTTTGTGGATTGGTCGGGTTTGTGAATTCCGATTTTGTCAATCATCGTACCGAAATTGGTTATTGGCTGTTGCCCGAATATCAGCGACAAGGAATAATGACCCGAAGTGTTCGGACACTCTGTCGATGGGCTGTGGAAGCACGTTTGATGCATCGCATTCAAATTCGGTGTGCCGTAGAAAATTATTCGAGTAATGCTATCCCTCGGCGATTGGGATTTCGGTTGGAAGGGACGGAACGAGACGGAGAATTGATGTTCTCTGGCGAATATGTCGATACGAATGTATATAGTATTTTAGACTCGGAAATAATCTCTTGGTCAGGTAAAAATATTTGACTTTAAAGATATATGGTATGAAAGATATTCCCCAATTAAATGAGCATAATAAAGAAGAATATCCGCCCATGCACACGACGGAGCATATTCTTAACCAAACGATGATTCGCCTTTTTGGTTGTGGTCGTGCGGTATCGGCTCATATAGAAAGAAAAAAGAGTAAGCTTGATTTCCGATTCCAACGTGAACCGGAAGAATCTGAAATAAATCAAATAGAACAACAGGTCAACCGAATTATACAAAGTAGTTTACCGATTACGACAGAATATATTACACAAGAAGAAGCGCTGGGACGTTTTGATTTGAGACGATTGCCCGATAATGCTTCGGAAACAGTTCGGGTTGTTAAAGTGGGAGATTACGATGAATGTCTTTGCATTGGTCGTCATGTTGAGAATACATCTGAAATAGGCGTATTTAAGATTATTAGTTATGATTTTAAAGACGGGATATTGCGTTTGCGTTTTAAATTACTTTGATTGTTCTATGCAGAGGTAAAAATATTTTAGTTATAACAATCTGAAAAAGAAAAAGTTTTCATTTCATAGAAAAATAATTCAAAAAAACATTGAGAAAAATTTGGAATGTAATAGGGAAATGAATTAACTTTGCAACCGCAAAAGAGGAAACGGGGCACGCTCCGGGGAATTTTTGCCAAGTTCATTGAAGGAATTGAAGAAGCAAGTGTAGTACAGGAAAAGAAGAGAGAAAGAAGTCAATTCGGTCAGGTGACGCTTCGAAGGTATAATAAAGAAAAAGAAAAGATACAACGAAGAGTTTGATCCTGGCTCAGGATGAACGCTAGCGACAGGCCTAACACATGCAAGTCGAGGGGCAGCGAAGAGGTAGCAATACCTCTGTCGGCGACCGGCGCACGGGTGAGTAACACGTATGCAATCCACCTGTAACAGGGGGATAACCCGGAGAAATCCGGACTAATACCCCATAATATGGGCGCTCCGCATGGAGAGCCCATTAAAGAGAGCAATTTTGGTTACAGACGAGCATGCGCTCCATTAGCCAGTTGGCGGGGTAACGGCCCACCAAAGCGACGATGGATAGGGGTTCTGAGAGGAAGGTCCCCCACATTGGAACTGAGACACGGTC